>JAABUT010000549.1_pt1 | contig 58219 bp, 57 predicted proteins | sample 5559281 | NCBI WGS metagenome assembly JAABUT01 (sample SAMN10711880, study PRJNA513359) | rock metagenome | isolation source: Antarctica rocks | place: Antarctica: Victoria Land, Ricker Hills nord | collected 2016-01-04 | reverse complement strand
TTGAAATCAGCTAGCTTCTGAACTCAGCGCATCTGACGTCTACTCAGCTCTTTATTCTTCATTAATGACGTCAGAGCTTGATGATCGATGAACATCTTGATTGATAGCTCAGTCAATTTCAGCTCAGGTCGTCAATGCTTGAATGCTCGAATGATCGCTAGTAGCTTCTTGTCATAAATCTCGTAATTGCACTCAGCGAGACTCAGATTCTTGCTGTAGTAGATCATCGAATGCAATGTTTCTTCGTCATCATACTGAGAAAGTATGTCATTGTTGACGTAGTCGAATGAGTCTGTTTCAAGAATAGTCTTTCTATTCTGATCAAAATGACGAAGAATAGATGCTTCAGTCATTCGTTTCTTCATATGATCAAAGATCATTTGACAAGCGTGATCTCATTCAAATATCACCTCTTTTTGAGTGAGTTGAATCAGAGAACGAACAATCTTTGAAAAGTTCTTTATAAAACGTCGATAGAAGTTGCAGAAGTCGACGAAGAACTGCATCTGAGTGAGATTTGTAGAAGTAGATCATTCAACTACTGCTTGTAATTTTCTGAGATTCATCTTTAGTTCTTCGATGAATAGCAATAGTCTCAGAAAGAAGATCTTCTGAACATGAAACTCGCACTTGTTTATATTCATCTGAAGATCAGTCTCTCGTAGTCTATGTAGAACTAATCGTACATGTCGCTTATGTTTCTTCAGTGTTTTGCTGTAGATGATAATGTCATCTAGATAGATCTGACAAAACTGATGAAGATAGTCAAATAGCACGTCGTTCATATAGTGTTGATAGAAAGTCGAGTCGTTGATTAATTTGAAAGACATCACGTGATATTTGTAGAAATCAAAAGAAGTGATAAAGATAGTCAAATCTTCGCTACCTGAATGCATTCGCAGTTTATTGAATGTGACGATGATGTTCAATCGAGTCAGATATTTGCTTTCTTGTATACGAGCGAGAGTCTCGTCTATTAATGACAAAGAATAGCGATTTCGTTTGGTCAAAGCATTGAGCTTTCTGTAATCGACGCAGAAACGCAAGCTATCGTCTTTCTTTTCGATGAATAGTATGAGCGAAGCGTATGAAGCTGAGCTAGACGATATGAAGCCTTTATTCAGATGCTCGATCAGATAGTTCTTCATCTTTTGAAGTTTGTAGTCAGACATATAATAGAGACGACTTCGAGAAGATGTTCTCTCGTCGATCAACTCAATTTTATGATCGTAGAAACGATGAGAAGATAGTTGATCAGTCATCGCTCGATCAAACACGTCTAGATAGTCATGATATTTCGAAGAAAGCTTAGCTTTGACTTCTTTCAAGATCTCTTCGTGTGAAAGCTCTTGTAGATTTACGTCTTCTGATTTATTTCTAGCTGTTTTTAGAAGTCGATCGATTTTCGTGATGATGATCGCGAAAGTAGTCACATTCGATCGTTTGACTAGTGATTTATATGCTGCAGTCTCTATCATTGCTATGTTCATTGAATCGAAAGACGAAGCGAAGTTGACTGAATTAGATGATTTCACGATTTTACTGAATGAGAATGACTTCTCGCTGAGTTGAGTGACGACAGAAGAAATAGATCTCTTTAGTATTTGAGTGAGAGTTGAACTCTTCTGTTCTATCGCGATTTTCTTGATGATAGAAAGAGAAGTCGAATGAGCTTTGATAGAAGCTTTGATATGAGCTTCGAAACTAGAAAATTGAAGACGATCGTCACTCATATCAATAGTCATCTTGATCTTGTTCATTCATGTTTTTTCGAGAATCATCTGATGTTGACTCAATCGAGTAATCAGCATAGAGATGAAACGTTTCATATGATCTTGAACAGTCAGATTCGAATAAATCGCATGAGTAATGAGCTTTTTTGCATAATGATCATCGAATTCCCTTATTGACTTGAGCTTGATTAAAGATTACGATTCGATTTGCAAATGATCACAAACATTCTGCGCGATTAATTCATCAATGAACGAATAGTCAGCTGCTTCAGTGTCAATCAATGACTTTAATGAGTAACTAATTTCATTGCTAGATAGTACACATTCAGTAGTCAAAGATTTCGAAGCAAAGAGATCATTTGAGCTGCTCGTTGTTGAAGAAATTAACACATCTTTCATTGCATCTTTGATGAAAGTCACTAGTTTTTTGCCTCATTCTTCGATTTCTCTGTAAATAATTTCTTCTCTTCTTTCGACATGACGATCTCATTGAGGCGAGAAATGAATGCATGAGGTGTCAAAGTACTAGCCTTCAGCTGAGAGCAGTTCTTTGAAAGATGACTCGATACTTTGCAGTTGAAGCAGATGATTGACATTCTTGATCATTCAGATTCGAGAGTGAAAAAAGTAGCGAGTCGAACATAGCTAGTAGTCAAGGCTGAAGCTGATGTCGACGAAGAAACAAAACGTTTTTTCGAAGCTGCTATCAATTTGACTGTTCATTGCTCGTCACGTAGCTGATAATTAACTCGTTGTTTGTTATTCACATCTTGAAGAAAGATCTTGAGCTTGTCAAGCGAGCTAAACTCTATGAGGCAAACTGACAACGCGTTCTGAAGACGATTGTTGATTTTATTCTGAATGTCGTTCATCAGAGTGATATCGTCATAGTTCAGAAAGCTGAATATTCTAGTAAATTCTGAATAGAAAGAGCTGAAAGACTTGTTGAGCTGCTTCAGAACGACGTATTTGCAACGACACTTTCGAATAAGATTCTGATCTTCGTAAATTTCTTTCAGATGTTTCAGTAGCTCTGATAGTGACTGATAGAATGAGAGAGTGTCAACACGATGCTTTGCATAAATTTGCTGATCAGCATCGTCTTCTAGTCTGAAAATGACATAGACAATACGAATCTTTTCAGTAGAGTAATGATTCGCGTTGACATCGAGCTTGTCAGCTATTTTGATGTTTCATGTCTCTCAGATAGAGTCATCTGTTTCGATGAAGATGAGTGAATTCGGAAGCTTGACGAACTTGTGATGATCGTTTTCGTTTTCAGATAGAGTAGAAGACTCTCGTTGAGAGCGAGCTTTGAAAGTCAAGCTTCGTTCAACTTTCTGATTGACTCGTTGCTCAGCTGACTGAGTATCTTGACGAGACATAGATCGATCGACTTGACGTTGTTTCGCTCTGAAGTTCAATCGCTCGCCTTGTAGCTGACTGATCTTTTTCTCTAGCTCATCGTTTTTATCAAAAGCAACTTCTAGTTGTTTCGCTCTCTTTTTGTGATCATCTTGTACAAGAAGTCAGTGTTCATTGAGTTGTAGAGTCAAGTCTCACTGACTTCGAAGCTCGTTCAGCATATTGATGACTTCGTTGAGTTGATTGCTGACTCAATGAAACAGTTGTTCTTCGATGTTTATGTTTCATGCAATGACAGCTTTCTCAGCTTCAACTGAAGCATCGATGAGTAGAAGTGAAACTTTTCTACTGACAGTGCTTCTAAGCAGGCGAGTTGTTCGAAACTCAACTGACTCGACGTCGCGTGTCATGATGAGAGAAGGTAGAAGTTGTTGAGGTAAGAGTAGATGAGAGATTGATGTTTTGAATTGATGTTTTTTGATGAGTGAAAATTCAAAGAATTTCTTGTGAATTTCAGGTAATAACTGAGTGCTTTATTCAAAGAATTTCTTGCGAATAGAATGGTGAAAAATGAGTGTAGAATCGAAGAATTTCTTGCAATCTAAAATGATGATGCAAATTTGAAGAATTTCTTGCAAATTTTTCTTACTGAATAGATTGTTTCGTATCATCTATTCATCGATAGCAGAGTAGTAAATGATGAGCATTTATCTAATATTAGAGATCAGCATAGAGCGAGTCAATATGAGTGTCATTTAACTAGAAGATAAATGCTAAGAAAGAAAGATAGCTACAGAAAAGAAGCTGACTACATATGTGTGTTTCTCAGTCGATGCTAGACTCAATAGAGACTAGTCAAGATGACAAAGCTAGAATAAATCTGACAAGGCTAGAAGACTGAGTCTGACAAGGCTAGAATCGTGACAGAAAAGATAGTCGACTTGACATATTCAATTATCGAAGTCGTCATTGCTGACAATGAAGTAGCAATGCATTTATCAGATACGACAGTAACTTTGATGATGATTGTGCAACGTTCATTTTGAAGCTGATAATTGACTCGCTGTCTATTATTCATACTTTGAAGAAAGTTCTTGAGATGATGTAGAGTGATAAAATCTTTCGAGCAAATTGATAAAGCATTCTGCAAGCGATTGTTGATCTTATTCTGAAGATCGTTCATCAGAGTGCAATCGTCGTATTTTAGATAGCTGAATAGCTTCATAAAGTTGAAGTAGAAGATGTTGAAGAGCTTGTCTGCTTGTCTCAGAGCGTTGTACTTGCAATGATACTTTCAATTCTTATTCTGATCATCGTATATTTCTTTCAGATGCTCAAATAGCTCGTCGATCGAGATGTATGAATGTGAAGCGTCATGTCAATGTTGAGCGAAGATGTGCTCAGCAGCATCATCTTCTAGTCTAGATATCACATAGACAATACAGATATTCTCATTATCGAAGTGATCAGCATTTGTCTGAAGCTTGTTGTTCATCTTGACTCTTCAGTTATTTCATGTTAATTCATCTTCATCAATGAATACAGATGAGTTCAAAAACTTGAAAGACTTGTGATGATCATTATTGAATAGAATGAATGATTCACGTCGAGTATGATTCTCGATAGATTGACGAGATAGAGATTCAGTAGACTGACAAGATCGAAGCTGATTCGCTGAATGCAATACTTCTTTAAGTTTATTCTTGAGATTCAACATCTTCTTTCAATAGCGTTTGTTTATCTCTTCTAGAGTGTTTATGATCATCTGTTTGATTTCTAGTTGATTCAATCTCTTGTCATGTTCAACTTGAACAACGATTCACTGCTTGTTCAGTTTCAAAGTCATGTTTCGTTGATCTCTTAGCTCGATCAGCATCTTGATGATCTTGTCTGACTGATTGATAGCTCATTGACGAAGTTGTTGATTCATGTTGATGTCTCATGAAATAGCAACATTCTGAGATTCAGCTAAAGCATTGAAAGAAATAATGAAAACGCGTCTGCTAGCAATGCTTCTAAGCAGACGAGCTGTTCGTGACTCAACTGATTCGAAGTCGCGTGTCATTGTGAGAAAGATAGATAGATAGATTTGATTGTGATAAAGTTGAGTGATTGATTTGATAAATTTGAGTAAATTTGAAGATGTGTTTTGATGAAAGTAATTCAAAGAATTTCTTGCGAATTTTCTGAATAGAAGTAGATTATTTCGTATCATCTACATGTCGATAGCAGAGTAGTTGATTAGCATTTATCTACTGTTAGAAGTTGATCTAGAACGAGTCATAAAAGTGTCATTTAACTAATAAATAAATGCTAAGAAAGAAAAGTATCTACAGAAAAGAACTCGATTCTTATATGTGTGTTTCTCAGCTCTGTGCTAGACTCGATTGAGTTGATGTCTTACACATATGATGCAGAGTCTCAATGATATCATCTCTAGATCAAATTCTCGCTAGACTCGATTAGAATGAAATCAGGTGAAGACTAGGCGAAGAATAGACGAAGACTAGAATCGTAACAATGAGTTTCTTAGCATAATGATCATCAAATTCTCGAATTGACTTCGCTTTAATCAAAGTCAAAGACTTGATTTGCAACTGATCATAAACAATCTGCGTAATCACTTCATCAATGAATGAATAGTCAGCAGCTTCAATGTTTATCAATGACTTCAATGAGTAACTAATTTCATTGCTAGAAAGTACACATTCAATAATTAAAGATTCAGAAGCAAAAGAATCATTTAACATGCTCATCATTGAAGAAATTAACACATCTTTCATTGCATCTTTGATAAAAGTTTCTAGTTTTTTGCCTTATTATCTTTGAAAGAAGACATTTTCTCATTCTTTTTATTCTTTGAAATGATGATTTCATGTAAACAAAAAGTGAAAGTTCAAGAAGCAGAAGTATTAATCTTGTTTTAAAAGCAGTTCTTTGACAAGTGATTTAAAATCTTGCAAGTATAGCAGATGATAAATGATTTTGCTGATTTAAAGATAAAGAAGATGATAAACTTAATATAATTGATTATCAAAGTTGTTACTGACAATAAAGTAACAATGCATTTATCAAATATGATCATGACTTTGATGATGACAATAATGATGACAGTGTGATGTTTGTTGCATAACTGATAGTTGACTTACTGTTTATTATTCACATTCTGAAGAAAGATTTTTAAGCGAGTGAGTGAAGTAAAGTTCTTTGAACAAATTGATAAAGCATTTTGCAAACAATTATTGATTTTATTCTGAAGATCATTCATCAGAATGCAATTATCATAATTGAGATAGTTTAATAGCTTCATAAAGTTGAAGTAGAAGACATTGAAAGACTTGTTTGCTTGTTTCAAAACATTGTACTCATGATGACACTTTTGATTTCTATTCAGTTCATCATATATTTCTTTCAGATGTTCAAATAGCTTGTTGATCAAAATGTATGAATGCAAAGCATCATATCAACATTAAGCAAAAATATGCTCAGCAGCATCATCTTCTAGTTTAGATATCACATAAACAATATAGATATTCTTATTATCGAAGTGATTAACATTTGTCTGAAGCTTGTCATTCATCTTGACTCTTCAACTATCTCATGTTGATTCATCTTTATCAATGAATATAAATAAGTTCAAAAACTTGAAAGACTTGTGATGATCAGTATTAAATAAAGTAGATGATTCTCATTGAGTATAGTTCTTGATAGAAGCTCAAGATAGAGATTTCATAGAAACTCGAGATTCAGTAAATTGATGAGATTGTAACTGATTTGTTGAATGTGATACTTCTTTGAGTTTATTCTTGAGATTCAACATCTTTTCTTGATAGCATTTGTTTATTTCTTTTAAAATGTTTATAATCATCTGTTTAATCTTTAGTTAATTCAATCTCTTGTCATGTTCAACTTGAATAATGATTCACTGCTCATTTAGTTTCAAAGTTATGTCTCATTGATTTCTTAGCTCAATCAACATCTTGATGATCTTGTTCAACTGATCATGAACTCATTGATGAAGTTGTTCACTCATGTTGATGTTTCATGAGATAGTAACATTCTGAGATTCAGCTGAAACATCAAAAGAAATAATGAAAATACATTTGCTAGCAATGCTTTTAAGCAGATGAGCTGTTCATGATTCAACTGATTCAAAGTTGCATGTCATTGTAAGAAAGATAAATAAATAAATTTGAATGAGTCATTGATTTGATAAATTTGAGTAAATTTGAATATGTATTTTGATGAAAGTAATTTGAAGAATTTCTTGCGAATTTTCTGAATAGAAGTAAATTATTTCATATCATTTACATGTTGATAGCAAAGTAGTTGATTAGCATTTATCTACTGTTAGAAATTGATCTAGAGCGAGTCATAAAAATGTCATTTAACTAATAAATAAATGCTAAGAAAGAAAAGTATCTACAGAAAAGAACTCAATTCTTATATGTGTGTTTCTCAGCTCTGTGCTAAACTCAATTGAGTTAATGTTTTATACATATGATGCAGAAACTTAATGATATCATCTTTAAATCAGATTCTCGCTAGACTCGATTAAAATGAAATCAGATGAAGACTAGTTGAAGAATAAATGAAGATTAAAATCGTGATACTGAAAACTCAGTTACAAGCGTTGAAGATGTAATATCAGTTTTATTGCAATTAAAGATGAGTTTTAAATTAATGTTTACATTCTTTTTGTCTGCTGAGTACTTCTGTCAAATGTTCAAAGTTACTCTCTCTTAAAAATCATGCAGTATCAGAGTCATTCACTCATTTTTCTTTATTAAATATTAGACAATGATGACTTTTATAAATATTAACACACACTCTAAATCGATGAAATTAACATGCTCAGAGCATTTATGCATCTGTTCTTGATACAGATTTTAAAGATTGACGTCGTTCTCATCATTTATAGTAATTTGCAAAATGTCATTGATGATGAGAGTAACTTCATACTTGACTGTCATGTTCATAAACAATCTGAGTGATTTTAGCAATAGCGATGACTTTGACTTCGTTGATTCTCATCTTTTCATCAATGCAATGAGCTTCGTGAATTGCTTTGAAGCTGCTTGAGTCTGAGGCTGATTATCATTTAGATTCTTCTCATTCTCATTCTCATCTTCAAATCAGTCAAGCTTCGCTGATGATAACATTGATGATGACACACATGCTCTTTAAGTGACAAGAGTAGCAGCAGTCTTAGCGACAAAGACGACAAGCTCGCTCAAGATGAATGCATTTACATTGACAGCTTGAGAGATCTGAGAAATCTTGAAAAGATTAAGCTGAGAGATCTTGAGAGAATTAAGCCTGAACAAAGAAAGGTCTTCTACATCTGAAAGCGTCGAAGATGAGAAGATCTCTGTCTCTGAAGAAAGTACGATAGAATTCTTAGATACGGAGGCGATTTTGCGTGCCTTAGAAGCCTTGAGTGCATCTAGGTGAAGCAGAGCCTTGAAGAGAGCCCTTTTGCGTCCGGTACGCCTGGGGGGCATTCTGACTATCTAGGATTGCCCCCGTGTGAGGCTGAGGTTTGTATAGCTTCAAAAATGAAGCTTTGGGGTGTTTTGAGGGTGTGGGGATGATATCTAGGTATTTGCTCTATTTGCACCAAATTTGAGGCTGATTTGTGGGTTTTCCCCGCCAAATTCGCTAAAACCCGAAAACTGAACCAGACTTTTGCATACAACGATAGTGCATTGAAATCCGCTAACAGAAGATCAATCAAAACAACGATATATGGAGAATCTAATGATCATTCGATAAGTCTACGCGTGGCGCCTATGATGACGGCCGTGAGGGTATCTTTTAACTAAAACATGGATAGCTAATGGTTGGGTTGTAGTCAATTGGGGTATTGGTAGATTGTGTTCCTGCCGGAATCACAATCATGTCTAAACCCTCGGGCCCAGTAAATTGTGCGCAACCCCAAACGTCGGTATCATCCAGCCCAAATCCGCCTCCACAAGGGTTCATAACTCCGGTCACCCAAGCATTATTGCCGTTGTTCCTATCCTTGAATCTTCCCCATGTGACAACTTTGGCTCCTTTCAATGAGGCTACGGAACTCGTCTGCATAATGGCCAGAGCTGCCATAGGTTCACCACAGTTTCCTCCATGACTATGACCGGCGTTGTTCGAGGATCTGCCCTGACAAGCTATCAACGCGTGCTCGACGGCACCCACAGCGTTCGCTTAATTCAGTATACCGGGGATCTATCTCTGTCTCGGGTTCGTAGGATTTGCGTTGGGGATGTATAACATCGAGCCCCCGCCCATGAACGTAGACGAGAGTTAGACGCTATGCCTAACGACAATAGCGCTCATGACATTGGGGAACTTCATATGAGGGAAATTATTTCGGTCCTCTAGTCTGGCGGCGGTCATATCTTTGTGAGCTTGCTCAACGATGCCGACGATCTGTTCGTTCGTCCTATGTATTGTCACTATCAGTGTGTCACTCGTTGGAGGGGTTCTCAGATTACTTGCCATGTAGCGAGCACATCATCCTGGAATTGAGCGATTGCACTATAGAAATATTTTCCATTCCGAGCGAAATCTACATCGATTTTAAGCCCGAGTTGTCCTGGATCGATCGTAATGACATGAACGGCGAAACTTAGAAGGACAATCAGCCGGAAAAATGGTAACCTGGAACTGAATATTCGTATCATCACCGTCAAATCCTGTAACGACACCTAGCAATCAAGAACAGATGCAAGGTTAAACGAGTGACTGTTGGAATAGAATAAGCTACATGGACACAAAAGAAGAAGCGAATGTCCATATATAAGCATGAAAAGCTATGTGATTGCCACCTTCCCCCCAATACTTCTTGTACACCAACAATCCCACTCGCCTATGATAAAGACTCCTTAATTTACAAATAGGCACTCAGTACGGCACTGTACATTAGCACTATAAGGTAAAGAACATGTGCTCTGCACAGTGGGGCTGTAAGCCAACATTGGGACCAATGACAGGAAAACTAGGTAGGTGGTAAGACCAAGCCTCTTGGCGTCTGCCGCGCTTTTTCGAGCGCCAAACCAATTGTGAGAGAAAGGGTCAACCGATGCTACTTGGCGCCACAAGATGGCAGTTCATAGAGACTTACCGATAGACCTAACTCTCGAATACGAAGAATCAAAAACTAGCATTCCATAAAGTAGTCTATCTTCTTATCATCTTATATAACAAGCGGTTATATCATTCCACTCCTCTTCAATTAAGGTATACCATTATCCTTCTCCGAAAAGAAATCATGGACACCTGGGAATCAAAGAAGAATCACTGAAAGGAAAAAGACATGAAAGTCGAAAGTTATATTCCACTCTTTTCTAGTAAGTATATAATGAATCGCCGCACTAAGCTGGCCATGGCTGCTGACATTGTGGTCTTATAGGATGTTTGACTTGGTATGGTGGGGTGTCAAGATATTACATGACATTCACCTTCCGATCCATTGTATTTCCCCAACAGCATATAGCGTCGTGATCTAATAATTACAGAGGGATAATGTGTACAACACTGATAGAAAGTCGAAACATGCTGCTCAAGGTAACGCGAATTTACCCGCCGGCCTAATTAGATTTAGCGCATCCGTCTAAAGATGGACGCGAGCATCCACCAATGAGCTTCATGCGGCGCTTTCAGGAGAGTGTCTTGTGCATGGTATATCATCCAAAGATCTCTTCGTACCTACTCTGGTCTCTGTAGTCTACTTATTTGTATCTAAGATTCTGAGGTGTAATCCTTGATTAACGTAAGATCCTCGACTCATAACGGCCTGAGAGGTCGCAACCTTTGCTTTCACTAGTTCATAGATCTTCCAAGAGGTGCAAAAAACACAATTTCAACACTGGAGGCAAAACAAATCCTACGGCTTGCTTTCTTCAAGAAGCATCATGCCATCGACCGTACCACCGTTAAACCAGGTTACGAGAGCAGTAGAGACGTCGTCAACTGCATCAAATAGGTCACAGAGCCTTGTTGGATTGCCGCCCGAACTCCTTCTGAGCATCTTTAAATTTCAGGATACCGTGATAGATGTCCTGCACCTCTGTAGCACCTGCAAATATCTCCACGAGATATGGCAGTCGGAATCGGAGACTATGTTAGATGCGATCCTCCCCCAGGAGGTTACTTGCTATCAGGACGCTTTGAGCCTGGCCGAGGCACAAAGGGCATTTGGTTTGATCGGGACCCAAAAAGCTATTGTTCGTGTGGTGTTGCCCGACAAAGTGTCACCATTACCATGGTCGCAAACGTTGCGACCTCTTCCTCAGTCGTCCACCCAGATCCTATATTCCCGACTTCGCGCCAACGCTCGCGAAGCTGACTATGTCTGCTCTCTTGCCACGGAACGTGTCACCCCTGCACGTGCTAAGCACAATTGCAGTGTTCATCCACCACATCTCCTTCTCCACGAACGTCAAAGACTGATTCACTGCTGGTATTTCGTCAAGCTCTACACACTCTCCTATTTCTCCCCCTCGTTGCGTGAGAGCTGTGATGCTACGCTCACACGCATGAGCCTCGTGGAAGCGTACATAACGTGGGATTTAACATTCTGGCTGTGCGAGGTGGTTGACCTGGAGTACTCGGAGAAGCTAGGCATTTGGGACAACGACCCGCCTTTTGATCCGGTATACGAGTACATACAGGAAAACTCCGAAGTGCCGGAATGGCTGAGGCGAGGGAGAACATCAGGGATTCGTATGTCAATAAAAGGAACTATGGTAGTGATCTGTATGAAACGGTGCTGCGGGGCCCGTGTGAAGTGTGCAGATTATCTTCCTGTAAGCCCAGGGAAGCGTCAAAGAAGCTATGGGAGTTATAGGTTTAGACTTGAATAAATGGAATATGTCATGGCAACCCGATTATTCTGCTCTCCTTATAGACATGATCGATGGCATTAGGCACATAGCTTTTCCCCAGTAATCTACAAAGACAATGTGCAACTGCGCGATAGGGTCCGTGCTGCCAGTATATTGCGTCCGAAGTAGGGGAAGTAAGCTATCGTATAATAATGCCTAAGGTTTTGTGGAATAAGATACAAGAAAGCGATGTCGAATAGGATGCCCAATAATCTGTCGCGTTACCCGTCAAACGCGACTCTCGTCACGCGTCAAACTACTGCTTATATGTTCACACTTTCAAAGGAAATCGCTACCGTTAAAGGTGACCACAATGGCTCCTGCTATAAAGAAATGCAATGCAAAGGCATTCACAAAGGAAGCCTCCAACGCACCTACTCCTGATATCCGAGCTTTTGGCAAGATCTCGAAATCGCAAGTGGAACCCCGTCCACATGAAAAGAGCAAGCTCGACCAGGGAAATTACTCAAACTTGAAGCCGGAAAACCCTGCTCTCAACAAAAATCCCAAGAAGAGAAAGTTAGTCTTGGTACAGGAACCGGTGCTAGCAGAAACATCCAATAAAGTCCGCATTCTATCAGCGAAAGCGCAAAGCCATAGAGACAGCGATGGCTCGATCACTTCGACTGCTGTACCGTCAGCTTTGTTGCCTTCAAATGCTACAAAACCTATCGCGCGCCGGAAGAAAGCAGTATTACGCTTGACGACAAATAACACCCCGAGCAAAGGGGATCGAACACGTCTCGAATCATTCATCCTCCAGTCCCAATTGTCTTCAACCCGAAGCTCGTCCCCATGTTCAAAAAGCACAGATACACCTCCGTCCTCTCCTATACCTGAATGCAGCCCCTGCCCCAGCTCTGGAGATCCGCAGGAATTACCAGATGAATTACAGGATCTCATAAATCTACACTCCTCTTTCCTCACAGCTTTGTCCCTCCACTACGCACACCATGGGTCATTGACGCCAGCAGATTTACGCATACTAAAGCCTAGCATCGAAAGGTCGTGGAGGAAAAGGAGGGTCTCCTTGGAAGATGTGAGGAGATTACTAGCCATCCAAGAAGGATTGGCGACCGATGATCCCCCACGGATCCCTGGCGTGCTCTCGCTATCAGACTACGGAACGGGAAAGATCTGCATTGAGATAGCGGACAACCGAAAACATCAAGGGATCCAAAGGCGCCTCATAAATGAGGAGTACCTCAATGCCCAGTTCTCCAAAAACCTTTCACAGCAATGGTCCTTCTTCACCTCCACCCACATACCGACTCTCGATCCCAGAATCTTCATCGCCGCTCTGCCCCTTGCTCCAATAACCCGCTGTTCCTCCCTTACAAAAACCGGTCCCCTTCTGGCCAAAGGCCAACTCCGCCTCTACGATCTCAAAGCTGGCGCTATCAAAGCCCAACAGAGATCGAACACCCGAAATAATAACCCTTCCCATGACGCTTCATCCTGCGCCACAAAAGTCCCCATAACCTCCCGCTCCTCCAACCTCCTCTCCCGCATTCTCGCTAAACAACTCCATCAATCCACCCTTCCCGCCCCCCAATCTTCCGAAACGCTCGCCCGGAAATCCGCCCTCCAGCGCCTCCAGGAAGTCATCCCCGTGCTGGATATCCTTACAGCCTCCACAGCACGCTCCCTCCCGAATAGTCAAGCCTCGGACTCCGACACAGACACGCAAACACTAACCGAGCCGAAGGCTTTACAAATTCACTCCTTCACAATGCCGACGCTGGTGCAGCATTTGCAGATGTCGCTCCGGAATCCGATTAGCAAGGAGGAAGCGGTGAGGTGCGTGCGTGTTTTGGCGGAGGTGGTGCCGGAATGGGTGGGTGTTAGGGAGGTTGGGAGACTTGTGGGGGTTACGATGAGGGAAGGGGGAAGGTGTGGGAGGGAGGAGGTGGAGAGGAGGATTGCGGAGACTTTGGGGGATTTGTGAGGGGTGTGGTGGAGGATTGGTGGGTGTTGCTTTGATGGTGGTGTGGCTTGGATATATCGCCTGAGTGATTTTGGAAGATGCTTGGAGTGGGGGTACAGGTTGGATAGGAGGCGTTGTTCACAGCTTGGAGCCACGCAAAGGGACTTATATCTCTAATGCACCATTCTTTTATGATTATCCAACAAGTACATTCTCTCCTTATAGGCTTTCTCCAAGCAACCACCAAATATGCACACCAAACCCCCCGAGCCCTATTCCCCACGTGCCTGATCCATCCATTCCACCACACTCCAGCCAACCCACCTGCACAAGCGCCGCCTTTAACACCGTCACATGCAAATAACAAAACATCATCTTGACCAACCAAGATACCGCATCTATAATCTCCGGTATCCCGAACGCAAGAACATCGCTCGCGAGTAGCTTGGTCACTGCTCTCCTGTAATTTGTTGCACCACTCGCGTCTTCGTGAAGTATAACGTGTTTGTCTAGGAGAGAGAAGGGAAGACGTTGCGCGGAGTCCTTGTTCAGGTTGAACTTTTTGAAGAAGAGGAAGAGGGACCAGCGGAGGCGATGGAGGAAGGGGTGGTGGGTAAGTGGTGGGGGGGTGGAAGTGTTCGAGCCTGGGGGTTTGGTAAATGAGGCGTTTGTTGATTTAGTAGGTGAGGCGTTATGGTCGAACAAGCGGAGGATCGCCTCGGGGTTTCTGGAGACGTGGAGGGTTCGGGTTTTTTCATTCTGATTTCGGATCTCAGAAGTCATCAGTTCGGCAATGTGCGAGTGGCGCGCAAGGCGGGCGTAGAATAGGGGTGTGGTGATTTTGAGATGGATCGGATCTGGAGCTGGGGATTGGCGGAGGTGATTAGGGATAATGAGTTCTGGGCTAGAGCTGGTGGAAATGCCGGATTCGAAAAGGACGGGGACGGAGAGGTCGGAGTGTGAGACCAAGGAGTGGAGCAGGGAGCGGAAGGAGTAGGCGATTGCTCTTTCATCACTGGTTTCGTGACGTCCTATACTAGCTTGGAGAACCTCGGGTCTGTAAAAGACAGGCAGTTTCCGTTTGAAAAAGAGCTTGCCGGCTTCGTTTACGATCCTGGGGAATGTTACAAAACCGACCCACCACCAAGATGCGAGGAATTTGAATGTCTCCCAGCGGGTGAGTGAGGAAGGGTCGATGCTGTTTGTGGTTGAGAAGACACGCGCCACAAGTTTGGCATGGGACTGAGAGGAGGTGAGGGTGATGGTATTGTTGACTGGTTTTTTGCTGTTTTCGAGGCGGGATAGAGGGTCCTCGGCCATAAGCGAGTAGGAGCCTTTGCGGGAGTTGAAGGGGGAGACGTGGAAGTCTTTGGCCCATGACTTAACAAATTTGGAACGAGCTCTCTTTTCACCAACGAGAGGATCTAGGGCGCTTGATCCATCGGTGGTCCTTCGCTCATTGGACCCATCTTCGTTGGTGGCAGACAGCGAGTCTGGAACTCCAGTGCCGGTATCTTTGAGAAAGTACATCCGCCTTTCGTCAAAGGTATTATTTACCTCCAGTATCATTGCTTTCAGCTCTCTCTTTTCAGTGTAGAGATACCAAAACGATACAGGATTGAAAGAATGACCAAGAAACCGAGGTGCAGTGATTAAGTATGTAGAGGCATAATTCTCTAGATTTTCCCCCTATGTGGTTTTTTCAGCTTTGTGTATCGAACAGCTTTTGATTCAAGAACCTACCTCAGATTTGAGGTATGCTTCAAGTTTTCCCCTGAGCCCATCAATATGAGTCCCTCGACTGAGATGATCCTCGGCCTCTACGGTGAACCATGGCTTTGCAGCGGGCCTGGGATTTGGCGTCTGTCTAGGCATAGACTCAAGATCTGCGGAGAGAAACGATCCGGCAGAACCTTGCCAGCCGACTGGAATGCCGACAAGGAGGTACGAATACGAAAACGAATGCTTCTTGGGAAAAATACGTGTATGGGTAGTTCGACATGGAAAGACGAGGGGCCTCATGGCTTGCAAATTTGAGAGGGCACCGTGATCCTGATGCTCCTTTCCGGACCTTAGCTTTGCCAAATCATGTCTGTTATGGAGAAGAAGAAAAGCTGCACCGAAGGCGAAAACGGTGGCAGCAGTAGGTATGATGTATGTGAACAAAGGAAACAAATGTAGCCAGAAAGTCCACAACCCAAAAGGAAAGGTCAACAGGAAATCACGTTTTGCTCCTGATCCATCGTACCAAAACCTGAACGACCAAATTGCAGCATTGGCCAAAATGACCGTGAAACGTTCGTCCATTAAAGTGGCCAATTTGGAAAACAATAACAACGCGTTGCAACTACGACCAAGCGGAAGAACATTTTCCGATTGTTTTCCGACCAATTCGCAATGGGATTTCAGCCATTTCTCGTTCCTTCGCCACTGGATGAAGACTGAAGGCCATGAATCCACAGACTCGAGAAATCGCTTATCTGACAAGCGCTAGAATAGCGTAATTCTTAAAGTGAATCATCGCCAACCCTGCAAGGCGATTCATGATACTTCATTTATCTCTCTGAGTTTCGTAAAAGTACTCTGCACTTCAAAGCACCCCCAATTGTATCTATATCTTCCTCCCTTCAAAAACCGTCCTTGACCACGCGTACTATACATCTACATTTGCAGCAATCACGACTGCATAATCCAGACCTCAAGCACTAAAGTATCATCAAGATGGATGACTGGGACAACGTCACCAAGATCGGAAGCAAGACGGGTGGCGGATCATCACAACGAGAAACCGTCGTCCGTGGAAAGGGAGCATTAAATCAGGCTCAACGTACCGGCGCAATTATTGGCACAGAAAAGAAGTTTGCCACTGGCAACACAGTAATGCTATCCACGTCCCAATTTCCCGTCTCCTTCAGAATCCCTGTCCCTAACATCCTACTCCTATAGATCAACAAGGCTGGCTCTGAAGGTCAACGTCTAACAAAAGTCGACCGCTCCGACGACATTGTCGCCCCCCAAAAAGTTGACCCGGAAATCGGCGCCGCGATCCGAAACCGTCGCGGCCAAGAAAAGTACAAAATGACCCAGGCAGAGTTGGCAAAGAAAGTAAATGCGCAGGCGAATGATATCAAACTGTTGGAGAGCGGGGCCGCGATCAAGAACCAGGGATTGCTGAATCGAGTTGCGAGGGTGCTAAAGATCTCGTCAAAGAGCGGAAAGCCGTTGCCGGGCGAGGAGTAGAGCTTTGAAAGAGGATTGACGGAGATTCAAATGGGCTGACGAGAGACGACGGGAAAAGCTCCTCATTTGGGCGGGGTTTGAGGAGTTTGAAGGCTACTTGAGTGATTGTTTGCATGCGATAGATAGCGAATGTCCAAGGCCCAGGCTCGATAGACTCTCATGATCAATTGAATGCTTTTAGACCACCCATCTCTTTCACCAATGACCTCGTTGACTTCCAAAATTCGATATGTAGACTATTTGCTTGCCTTTACATTTAATGCTTGTAGTTCCACGTGATAGACATTGCACCACCTGAAGTCCAATCCATAGTCCCTCAGGCAAAAAAGCTAGACGTGCGCAAGAAATCTTAACTTGTCGTATTTGTAGCCCCCAACAAGCTAGGCAAAATCCCATGATCCCCTATATTTCCCAACCCCACCTGCCCCCACGGCGCCTGCAGTATCGCAAAGTCGCATGTCCTAACTCCATACTTTGCCATAAATAACCCTATCCCCCTCAGTACGTTACTCACAACTCCGTACGTCAATCTTATGTGATCTGGTATTGTACTTTCGGTAACGATGTTGACTTGTCCGTAGTAATATGCTGCGAAGCCATCCGGAACGGGGGCGTCGCCGGGGATGGAGATGATGCGGGCGGTTATGGAGGACAGTGCCTCCGTGAGGCAGAGAAAGACATCATTGCGGGGGAGGAGGGCAGCCGGGTTGCGGTCGCTGAAGATGAGTGTCGTTAGAGTATTGGGAACGGGAAAGCGGATGGTTCGAGTATTGGTGATGGAGTTGATGTTGAGGCTGGGGTGAATGTGAGACTTGTGGGAAACGAGGTGGTATATGCGATAGGGGATACCTTGGAGATAACTGATTCGAGGCTTGATCGGGCCCGATTCTGATAGGGGGCACTGCTGTCAGTCCGAGGGTAATATGTAGAAACAGAATAGGAGACAATCTACTAAGGAGCATTATTAAAAAAATAAGATGGAGAAGGGAGACACGTAAAAAAAGACAACAACTGGTCTTTCTATATAAGAGCTTCCCATTTCAACCTCTTCCGTTGTCTCGGATCAATACTGCTCCAGGTCCTTGGGTGGAGATGCGACAACAGCGGAAGGAAGGTATGAAACATCTCAATCTTGCGTCCGCTTAAACATAACGAATACCTCCGAGCAGACGCGTAAAAAATTGAAATTGGAAGATGAAATTGCTTTTCTCCACTATCCCGTGCATACGGTTCTATATGGGTGGAACAGAACATGCTGCAGGTGTCATGGTAGAATAAACAATACGGATCTGCAATATATAGTTCCTCTCTCTTCTGTAATTTGTTGCCTTGTAATCTTTGTACAAGCTTTGAATCAAATTCGCTGTTGGAAGGTGTTGATGTACAGAGAGGGTGTCGCTGGCGTGGGGTGCACGGAAGCATCACCTCCCTGCTAACCCTAGCCCTATCTAATTCAACGGCTTGCCGAGGTACAGTACGTGGGGAAGACCAATGACGAACCCTCCCGATGCTTTTTGGAGATGGCGCCTGTGAATCTTTTCTACAGTAGGTACTAACATTATTGTTATCAACCATGAATGCCCTTTGGGCATCCGCCACTTGTCGAACAGGACTATCATCCCGCATCCAGGCAACACCGCTTACACCCCTTTTCAGACCCAACCTCTACAGCAGTCAATTGCCCCGCACAACACCCTTATACTCTAGAACAATGGCTTCAATCAGGAAAATCACAGTAAAGAACCCGGTGGTTGAGCTTGATGGCGATGAGATGACCCGCATCATCTGGCAACAAATAAAGGACAAGTTCATCCACCCGTACCTCGACATCGATCTTAAGTACTATGACCTCGGCCTTCCCTACCGCGACAAAACTAACGATCAAGTCACCATCGATGCTGCTGAAGCGATCAAAAAATATTCCGTGGGCGTAAAATGCGCAACTATCACTCCCGATGAGGCACGAGTCAAGGAGTTCCACTTGAAGCAGATGTGGCTGAGTCCAAATGGCACGATTAGGAACGCCTTGGGTGGAACCGTGTTTAGGGAACCAATTGTTATCCCCAGGATACCAAGGCTGGTGCCTGGGTGGAAAAAGCCGATCATCATTGGTAGACATGCTTTTGGAGATCAGTATCGGGCCAAGGACTACGTTGCCCATGGCCCAGGGACGCTTGAGATGGTATTCACCCCCGCTGGCGGCCAACCCGAGCGCATCAAGGTCTACGAGTTCAAAGACGGCGGGGGAGTAGCACAAACACAATACAATACCGACGAATCCATCCGGGGCTTTGCTCATGCAAGCTTCAAGCTCGCCCTCAGCAAATCCCTCCCCCTTTACCTGAGCACCAAAAACACCATTCTCAAAAAATACGACGGCCGCTTCAAAGACCTTTTCCAAGAAATCTACGACGCCGAATACAAAGCCCAGTTTGAAGAAAAGAAAATCTGGTACGAGCATCGCCTCATCGACGACATGGTCGCTCAAATGATGAAGTCCTCCGGCGGCTACATCATGGCCCTCAAAAACTACGACGGCGACGTGCAATCCGATATCGTCGCCCAGGGCTTCGGCTCTCTCGGCCTCATGACCTCCGTCCTCATCACCCCGGACGGCAAAACATTTGAATCCGAAGCCGCGCACGGTACCGTAACGCGGCACTTCCGCGAACACCAAAAGGGCAACGAAACCTCCACAAACCCCATTGCAAGTATCTTTGCCTGGACGAGGGGACTTGTGCAGAGGGGTGTACTAGATGAGACGCCCGAGGTAGTAGCGTTCGCGGAGAGCTTGGAGAAGGCGTGTGTGGATACAGTGGATGCGGATGGGGTAATGACAAAGGACTTGGCGCTGGCGTGTGGGAAGATGGAGAGAGCAGATTATGTGACTACGACGGAGTATTTGGATGCGGTGGAGAGGCGGATGAGGGGCAATTTGAAGGAGAGGCTGTGACAGATAGAGGTGATGATCCTAGAAGGAGGAGTAGTGGAAGGTAATTAGCAATTTTTTGTATATAGATATATAGTGGAAAGGATATATGAGACGTTGGGATATCAATAATAATAACGGCTTTTGGAGCACACCCTTTGAACATGAACGTATCTTCCTTAGATCGTTATTTCACCAGAATGAAGCATGCGTCAAACGGCAAGGAGTCACCACCTTTCGCACATCCAATGCAGCGTCATTTCATGCAATCAGCCATGACGCTTGTGCATCGTTATAGTACTGGCCCAGCAAGCAGAATCCTCGTAACCCATTTTTCTAATTCATCTACAAGCCGCTCCCAACTCCCAGCCAAAAAACGCCCCTCTCCCCCTTCTCTACCTCTTCACCTGCTCCTTCTCCACCTCATACATAAAATCAAAATACCCCTTATCAAAATGATGCACCCGCACATACCCATCCTCCCCACCACTGGCATACCCCCTCCCCTGCGGATCCACCGCAATCGTATTCAGCGGTCCGAAATGCCCTTTTACGCGCCCAATCTCGTCCTCGAAGATGCGGTGGTAGAAGCGTGCTTCGAATTTGCCTTGGCGGGAGGAGGTGGTGGTGACGTCCATGGCTGCTTGCCCGCCGCCGAGGATTACAAAGTCCTTTTTTGGGGTGATGGCGGCGGTGTTGAGGGGGGTGTCGGAGACGTAGGTTTTTAGGATGTCGAGGTTGCGGGCGGAAATGATCTGGTGGTGTGTATTAGGTTTGAGAAGCAAGAGGGTGGATAGGGGGGATTACCTTGGCGCTCTTGTCTTTGGATGCGGTGATGAAATAGGTTCGATCAGGCGCGCATTGCAGGTCCGTGACTTGCATTCCGTCCTCGTGAGCTTCGATGCTGTCCAGTAATTCGCCGGTCTTTCCGTCGTATTGAGATACCCGCCCGTCTTCGTGCCCAGCGATGATGTATTTCGAAAGGTAGCTCCACCCCGCGACAGTTGCCTTGCTCTCCTCGCAGGTTATGGTCATAGTTCTCTCATCGCTCTGTTCGGCGTTGACGTCGACCTTGATAGGAAGCACCACGATCGTCCCAAGGAAACCCATTCGCTTTTCCGTCACTGCTAATAGCTGGGTACCATCTTCTGAAAACTCCACTCGTTTCACTGCGGTATTAAAATCCCAGACTTTTACACATTTCCCTGATCTGATGTCCCATAGCCGAACCGTGTTGTCTGCGGCGCCACTTGCAAGGAGGGTGGTGGAGGGGTCAACGTCGACAGTCCACAGGGCTCCTTGATGGCCGTGGTATGTACCAAGGCGTTCGCCGTTTGCAGAGAACCAGGCGCAGATGACTTGATCCTTGGCTGTGGAGAAAAGAATGTCTCCGTCTTTTGTGTATCTAAATTACATTTAGCGAAGCCGCACGCATGTAGGAGCTCGAAGTAGAGGCTGACTTTATTTGGGTCAAGGACCGTTCCTAGGAGCAGGAGAGTCAGTACATAAATGAATTCATAGAGATAGACTGTACATCTTACATGGCCCTGCAGCAATATCGGCCTCATCTTGTAATGTGTTTGTTGTTGTGGAAAATCCTACAACCTTTCGCAGCAATGAGTCGTGCGCTTCGCTTCCGCATGTCAGAAAATGTTTAAAATCATAGACCCCTGCCCCCCACAAACACGCCCCGCCATCGCTGTTAAAGAAAATTCCCAACGGCCATTTTATGTAGGCGGAGGCGGAAGTTTAGAATCACGATGATAGAGTGTCAAAATTTACTCTGATTGTATAGCAGCTGGGAGGGCCCAGAGGAAAGTTATAATGCTAAGCTGCAGGTCTGCTAGATCTCCGGAGCATACTCTTAATCGAATTGGCAAGACCGTTTGTTCTTCACACGATTTTATTCGCCGTGTATCACCCCACCCTTTTACTACCGCAGCTCGTCCTCTACCAACCGCATCAACTCCCGATATCTCTTCCATTTTACAGGGCTCTACGCTGCTCCGTCGATCAATACGGAGCCAAAGAACCACAACCAATTACCGACAGATTCCACGACCAGCACTTAATCACGACGTTTGGGCTCCAAGTAGGAGGCAGTTCTCAAGCAGTGCTCCAACCATGATCGCAATGAAGATTGACGGCAACGCCATTGCCAAAGGTATCCGGGAGAAGATTAATGTTGATATCAAGGAAATACAAAAAACTAACCCGCGGTACAAACCCTCCTTGACGATAGTGCAGGTGGGGGATAGATCAGACTCTAGCACCTATGTTCGCATGAAGCTTAAAGCTGCCGAAGAAGCCAACATCATTTGCAACCTTGTACACTATCCGGAATCAATCACCGAACCTGAGCTCCTACAGCATATCACTCAATTTAACAACGACCCTTCAATACATGGCATCTTGGTTCAACTACCTGTTCCAAAACACATATCAGAGCATGCAATTACATCGGCTGTTGCCGAAGAGAAGGATGTGGATGGGTTCGGAGCCAGCAATATAGGAGAGCTTTCAAAACGTGGAGGGCACCCGCTATTCACGCCATGTACCCCAAAAGGCGTGATGGTGCTGCTGAAGGAGAGTGGAGTGGAGCTTAAGGGGAAAAATGCGGTAGTACTCGGACGTAGCGATATTGTTGGTAGTCCCGTTAGCTCTCTCCTAAGAAATGCAGACGCCACGGTCACTGTGTGCCATTCAAGGACGCAAAATCTAGAAGACTATGTGAAGAATGCGGATATACTAGTCGCAGCAATAGGGAAGCCGGGCTTTGTGAAAGGCAGTTGGCTAAAGCCTGGAGCGGTGGTTATTGATGTTGGCACGAACTATATCCCTGACGACTCGAAGAAATCTGGGCAGAGGCTGGTTGGTGATGTTGAGTACGAGTCAGCGGCGGAGGTTGCTTCGATGATCACTCCGGTGCCGGGCGGCGTTGGACCGATGACTGTTGCGATGCTTCTCCAGAATGTGATCATTGCCTCCACTACCTACTTCGAACGTCAAAAGGCAAGACACATTACACCTCTCCCTCTAAAACTCCAATCTCCCGTACCCTCGGATATAGCAGTATCAAGATCGCAGCGCCCAAAACCAATCACGATGGTGGCAGACGAGGTTGGCATAGCACCCCACGAGCTCGAGCCATATGGCGCTTCCAAAGCGAAAGTGGATTTGAAGCTGTTGGAACGGCTAGGCCATCGCAGAAATGGTCGATATATCCTTGTTGCAGGTATTACTCCTACCCCTTTGGGCGAGGGCAAATCTACGACCACGGTAGGCCTGAGTCAGGCACTCGCTGGACATCTGAACCGGATAGCATTCGCCAACGTACGGCAGCCAAGTCAAGGGCCAACTTTCGGGATCAAGGGGGGTGCTGCCGGTGGTGGGTTTAGTCAGGTCATCCCTATGGAAGAGTTCAACCTCCATTTGACGGGTGACATTCATGCCATCACTGCAGCAAATAATCTTCTTGCAGCAGCAATCGAAACCAGGATGTTTCATGAGTCTACCCAGAAGGATGGTCCTCTTTACAAGCGCCTAGTGCCAGCGAAGAAGGGGAAGCGCCAATTTCAGCCCACTATGTTTCGTCGTCTCAAGAAGGTTGGCATTACCAAGACGAATCCGGACGAGCTTACAGAAGAGGAGATCCACAGGTTCGCAAGACTAGACATCGATCCGGACACAATCACTTGGAGGCGAGTGTTGGATGTTAATGATCGTCATTTGAGGGGTATCACCGTTGGCATGGCGCCGACGGAGAAGGGTACGACAAGGGAAACAGGATTCGATATCTCTGTCGCTAGTGAATGTATGGCGATACTTGCCCTCAGCAGCGATCTCCGAGACATGCGAGAAAGATTAGGACGTATGGTAGTTGCAACCTCAAGGGGTGGCGATCCTGTTACGTGTGACGACATTGGCGCTGGTGGTGCTCTTGCCGCACTTATGAAGGACGCCATCAAGCCGAACCTAATGCAGACGCTTGAAGGGACTCCGGTTTTTGTACACGCTGGGCCATTCGCTAATATCAGCATTGGAGCCAGCTCGGTCCTTGCAGACAAACTAGCCTTGAAGTTGGCTGGGACGGAAGCTGACGAGAATCATGACGAAAAGACAGGCTTTGTCATTACGGAGGCTGGCTTCGACTTTACAATGGGTGGCGAGCGGTTTTTCAACATCAAGTGCCGTTCTTCGGGCCTCATACCTGATGTCGTCGTCGTCGTGGCCACTGTACGAGCTCTCAAAGTACACGGTGGTGGACCAGAGATTACCCCCGGAGGAGCGCTTCATGAGGTTTACCGGACAGAAAATATTGACATTCTCAGGAAAGGGTGTATCAACCTTAAGAAGCACATCTCAAATGCCAAGCAGTATGGCATACCTGTCGTCGTAGCCATCAACAAATTCGAAACGGATACCGAAGCGGAGATTGCTGTGATCCGAGAGGAAGCCCTCGAAGCCGGCGCAGATGATGCAATCCCGGCCAACCACTGGGCTGAGGGAGGCAAAGGCGCTGTGGATTTGGCTAAAGGTGTCGTTGCTGCAAGTGCAAAGGATAAGGACTTCAAGCTCCTCTACGATCTTCACGGAAGCGTTCAAGACCGGATCGAAAAAATCGGCAAGCTCATGTACGGTGCGGACAAGGTTGAGTTCAGCGACCTGGCGCAAAAGAAGGTCGATACCTACGAAAGACAAGGATTTGGCAACCTGCCTATATGTATAGCGAAGACACAATACTCCCTCAGTCATGATCCCGCGTTAAAAGGTGCGCCGACGGGCTTCACAGTGCCTATCAGGGATGTTCGGTTGGCTGTTGGAGCTGGTTATCTGTAGGTCAAGGTTGCTGATACAACATTAGCAGCTGGGCTAATTTACATAGATACGCCCTTGCTGCTGATATCCAGACAATCCCTGGCTTGCCAACTGCCCCCGGCTATCTCAACGTCGATATTGATCCCGAGACCGGCGAGATTGATGGCTTATTCTAAGTTCACATCATGCTCTATTTCTTCAACATACTTTCAACGTGCTCGGCGGGGAGGGGTGGCTCAACGTGACCTCTAAGCATATTCAACAATGGCGCTAGGATTATATTGGGAGATACCATCAAAAGCTTAAGTGTTTGTTGATAGAAGGGGTGAAGAGAGACCATACATAAACTGATCGATATATGCCGCTCCCATCATGATATTTCTATGGAGTCTTGAAATGGCCTACTATTCCTTGATATTTAGGTGACTGAGCAAGCTTTGGCCTGATGATGTCCACTTCAAGTACCACCAGTTTGGGTATGAGGATTTGGAAAGGTAAATATTGTAAGACGAGCAAGCCGCTCAGTCGTCAGGAGCTGTGTGCAGGTTTTATGTGCCGGTATAGGAACCTCTAGAACACTAGGAATTTGGACAACTGATTCACTTCTGGCGTTCACTGTAGATAGAGCAGAGTTTACCTTCAGGCATTTCTCAGTATTCCTGTCCGATACTGATATATTTTGGTAGTGAGAGTTCCTTAGCGGTAAATACCCACTGCCGTTCTTCTGATTGGCCAATGCGGCTAATCTGGCGTTACACATGCAAACGCCGGCCACCACTGCTTCCGTCGGTTTCAAAGACTTCACAAAATCTGCATTGCACAATAGTCAAGTCATTGTTCAGGGAATAGTACCAGGAGTCTTGTGAGACAATGAAGCAACCTATTTTAACGGGCACAGCCCCCACTCGCTGCCTATGCTTGGCCAGCGAAATAGGCTGTCTACCACTGCTTCTACATTCCAATTCAAGGACTCTTTGGTCGCATCCGTCATCATGGACGACCATACCATGAGGAAGAGTTTTAATTACTCCACCGTCAAGGGTTACTTCCTGCAAGACGAACCTACCACTCCTGATTATGATAAATTTGACTACGTAGGCATTGTTCGGCTTGAAGCTTGCTTTGACCGCTAACATAAAGCGTAGGGATCGGTGAATTTTGGATTGATGAACAGTGCATTCGCGGGAGATGTGCATTTTGATCCTAGATGTGAGAAGACGCAGTGGCAGCGTTTCGAGAACGAGGTCAAGCGTCTCAACGAGGCGAGCCCTCCTGATGTGCAGTACAAAGTACTATACATAGCTCGTCATGGACAGGGCGTGCACAACGTCGCAGAAAGAAAACACACTAGGTCTGCATGGAATGTACGTTCATCAATCTTGTTTTCATAGCTCGTAAGTTAAGGCTCATCCACTTCCAAATAGGCCTACTGGTCAAAGCTCGAAGGGGACGAAGATCTCAAATGGGCCGATGCCGAGCTCACAGAACTCGGTCATCAGCAAGCCGAGACTGCACGCACTGCTTGGGCAGCACAAGTGGTAGAACAGAAGATGTCGCTGCCCCAGACATACTACACTAGCCCCCTCACACGAGCTTTGGAAACCGCTAAAATCACGTTTTCTAACCTCCCTCATCCCTCTAATCCGCCGGTCGTTGCCGTGGTGAAGGAGGTAGGCATCTCTTGTTCTCTTTGTTTCCTTCTGTTTTTCCGAAGGTACAAGGTATGTATTTCGCTAATTCGTATAGTTTCTTCGAGAGGTCATTGGAGTCCACACTTGTGATTGGCGACGCTCAAAGGTAGCCATCAACATGGAGTACCCTTCCTTTCGATGCGAGGCTGGCTTTACGATAGACGATGAGCTATGGTCGCCGGACACGCGCGAATCAAATATCGCAGTAGAAGCTCGCATGAAAGTGCTTCTTGACGATGTATTCAGTCATGATGATAGTACCTTCATCTCGTTTACAAGCCACGCTCTAGCAATTATGGCGCTTCTCCGGGTTCTTGGCCACAGGAATTTCAAAATCGTCACGGGGTCTACGATTCCGATACTTGTCAGGGCTGAGATCATCTCATAGGATATCTCCTATTAGATAGGTGTCTCTTGTGGGGTTTAAACCGGCTCTTACGCAGAACTTCTGCTTCCACAGTTCTAGCTTGGAAGGTTTGCTATTGTATTAGAGACATGGCAATTTAAGAGCTTCTGTCTGGACATCTTGCTAATGGGACGTTTCTAATGGAAAGGCTTCTATATCGGTAATATTCCCTGCAAGGATATCCAAATAGTAGAATTTCATTTCTTATTAACGTTAAATCTTCGTATGTGACTATCTGCGTCTATGTTGCTAATTGGAAGAAGCTTGAAATTGTTTGTTTTGTAGCCACTAAATCTGGCACTTGATAGCTATTTCATTTGCTCCAATCCCCCTATCTATCAAATGCATCCATATTGTTCGCCCTCGTCCTTAGCTCTTCAACAAGAAGGTAAGAAAAAGCGCCACCATGCATTGTAATTCAGCTTGATATGGGGATATTTACACTTTTAGTGGGTTCCTCTATTTACTTCTGTGTGGTAGGCGTCAATTAGCCATTGGTAGTCGTCTCCAAGCACACTGGCCAACTCCCATGTGTTCGGCCCATCCATCCACTGCACCAAATATCTTGTCGTTGAGTATTCGGTCTTGCTATCCAGAATGCTGACTGGTTGACGAGCTACTACTGTCGAGATCGGACCAGGAAGGTTTGTGCTCTGGGCTGGAAATTGACCAGGAAGCTGGGTCTTATAAACGTTAACAGTGCTCTGAGGCTAGAGGGAGAGAGAACGATTACCTGAGCTTGCGCCATAGCCGGCTCGCTCACCGGCATCGACGTGACCCCCTTCTGTTTTTCCTGACCGCGACGTTAGTGATTAAGAAAAAAAAGAGCCGATAGCCAGAATAAACCACTAACATGCCAAATAACGACATGATCCCACGGTGTCCACACCTTCACCAGTTCACTGACCATGGCCAGATACAGCAATTTACTTGTCAACTCGTTCCTCACGCCCCTCATGCGCTTCTTATCAACCAGAGCATATCGCCACGGCCCGTCCGCCAACGTGAACCCTGTTGTTCGTCCAGATATGTACGCACCAGCAATTGGGATCGACGCTTGTCTCATACGCTCCATGAAGTCATCAAATTGTTCGTTGTGAGGGACTTTCATGCTGGCGCTTGCGTTCTGAGCCGTGCCTTCGAAGATTAGCGTGAACGTTTTCACGCCGCTGGGTTCAGGCATGGTCTTTCCACCTGTTCGTCGAGCTTCCTGGCCAACTGGCGTATTCGACGACTCCAGGTCACCGAGCTGCACAGAAAACGACCCCATCATCCCCGCCATCTCCGAAGGCGGAGGTGCATAGCTATCATCCCAAAGCGCAGGCCGGGCTTCTTGATGAGGTGGAATACTCTCAATCCCACCAGCACCTTCATCCGGCGTCCCCTCTCCCTGTCGGCGAGCTGCCTTGACCGTGGCTAAGAAGCCTCCCCCGCCGCGGGGTGCTGATGCTGGTGCGGAGGTTGGTCTGGAATGAATGTAGTGGACGTGGGTGTCGCGATTGTTGATGGAGGCGAATTTGGCACCGCATTGGGGGCAGGGGTAGGAGGGCATAGTGGCGGTGTGGCGAATCAGAGGAAGAAAGAGGCGAGCTGGACAGTAAAAGGAGAAGATGGATCCACGTGACTAGCTGTCTCGTTAGAGGCCTAGACGGAAGACGTGCGTCGTGAGCTGCTATCGTGAACCAGAAGAATATCAGCCAGACTCTTAACCGGAACATCAGCGCCACCACTTGATCTTTTGCTGACTGCTGGAGTTACAGACGGAAGATCAACCGCTTGAAAACTTGCTTGAGAGCCACGCTCAATTTCCGCTCAGAAACGCACGGCTCAGAGAACTTACACTCAGCAATCGCGCTTCTGTCTCGTTCTTACCACCAAGCTGTACGAATGATCACGTAGACAAAGCAGGTTCGAAATGCACGAGTTACGAAGATGTCTGGATGTGGTTTGTACGAGAACGTGGTTGGTATGAAGACGTGGTTTGAACAAACGAGGATGGTGTGTACAAAGACGTGGTTGAAAGGAGGCGGTGCATATAAAGGGGGGAAAAGGTCTTCCGTCTTAACACTATCTGATGTTCAATGTTGATTAGGCAATCTCTTATCTGAGAGTTTTGTGTTATGAATGATGGATTTGGGTGTAAGCGCGGTAGTGAAGGGAATGGAAGTGAAAGGGAGATAGGGGTTATGAAGGGATGGGAGTGAATGGAAGATGAGGGGGTGGTGTTGGAAAGCGTGCACGAAAACGTCCATGTGAAAGTGTGGAGAAAGCGTTATTGCTGGAAGACCTGAGTGTTTGGGGTTTTAAGCAATTTACAAGCAGCAACGAGGAATAACCGAGAGATATCTCAAGAAGGTGAAAGGGTTGAGAAAACCACCACAAATTTGCACTTTCAAGAAAGCTAGTATCACCATTACCACACCCCCCATTACCTCACCCACTCTCCCTTCCCAACCTCGCCAACTCCCCCTGCATAAACTCCTCCGCATTCACCAAATCCGTACTCCCATACACCACTCTTCTCCTCACACCACCCTGCCCCCCTGCCGTACTCGTTCTCTTCGCCCACTCCTGCAGATTCCCATACTCGTCCATACTGCCCCCACCTACCGTAAACACAATCGCTTCACTAAAACCCTGCCTCCTCTGTCCGAAGCTCGCTTCTACGCCTCTTTGTGCTAGGGAGGCACTGGCATGTTGCTGGCCGGGGCGACCGGCGGAGGGCATGGTACCCCGTGCATTTGCGGAGCGGGGGTCGAAGTAGAGATAGTCTTCTGTTTTTGCGATAGCGGAGGAGGAGGCGCTGGCGGGGTCCATCAGGGATTCGACAATTTTGGTGAGGGTGATGTCTTTATTTGCTGGGAGGAAGTTTTTCACGCCGCTAAGCAGGTTCTCGAAATTAGCCCCCAAGGCGCCTGCGCCGGCGAGGTGGTCGGTAAGGCGGCTGCTGAGGGTGGAGAAGCCGCGGAAGATGTCGTTGCCCCCAGAGGACTGGTTAGTGGGGGCGGTGGTCGAGGTCATCATGGTCATGCGGGTGATCTCGCGGACGCGTTTTACGTAAGCTAAGGCGGTAGTGTCGGAGCCAGACTTGGAGAGGGCTTCTTCGAAGCGGTCCATTTCAGCGCGGGAGATTTCGGATTCGGTGCTTAGGTACCAGATTACGAACAGGCGGAGTTTGTCGAGGGGCTCTTTGCCTTTATCAGGGTCACTTAGAAGGTCTAGGATTTGGGCTTTGGTTTGTTTCGTTATGTTTTCTTCGATTTCGAAGAAGTTGTCTAATTGGCGGTCCTTGATGCCTTTCAATAAGGCAGTAGCAATGTTCATGTGCATGTCCAGTATTGCTTTCCGCTCACGCAGCTCAGGCAGCAGGGTGATGGCGGCTTTGAGATGCGAGGCCGATGAGCTGGAGTCATTTTGCAAGTCTTCGATTGAGGAAGCACCGGTCTTCTTCGTAATCTCAGCGGCGTCTTCTTTGTATTTCTTGAGCTCAGTATCAATGTCTTCTGCAACTTGCGGGAAAGACATGCCAGCGTTTCGAGACCAGAAGAAATCATTTGAGTTTAGGTCATATGATCTTTTCGTGGTACCTTTGGCTAGATTATTCTCATCAATCGGCGTCTCGACTGTAATCCGATTCAAGTGCATCTTGAGTACATCGTGGACAAGACTCTGATATGTCCATGAGTGGGAGAGCATAGGGATTAGATCGACATTACGATCTACAATGACGAGCACAGGTCTTGAAGAGGGCGTTCCTGTGCCTGTTGTCTGGCGCTGACCGTGATTCGAGAACAAGTTATCTTTCGAGTTAAGGATGTGATCTCGAAGCTTGCGATCGAGCTTCGCTGCTATCACTTCTGCGGCTGCACCTCGCGGACAACGGATAATCGGTATCGAACCTACAGCTACTGTGAGTTGACTCTCCTTGCTGGTCTTGGTACTAGTTGAACTCACCCATTGTTACTACTACACTGAAAAGACCGCTGACTGTTCTGTCGACCACGGCATCTATCTCTTCATCTTTTGTCTGGGCACTATTGAGAGCCCAATATATCTCTTTCCCCATCGCCAAGCTGAATAAATCCGGCTCACCGACAATGAAGTTCAGATATTGATCGTATACTTGCGCTATACTCTCAGCGGTCGCTGCCTCAACTATTTGCGCCGCAAAATCTTCCATCAACGGCCGCGGTATCGAAGACAGAAAATTGATGTATGTATCGGAGTACAGACTTCGACTTAAGTCTTGGCTGATCAGGTTCAAGTTCATGACTGTAGGCTCAACCAAATATAGCACAGGCACATCCGGAATTGAATGGCGGGATGAATTGATATTCCTTAGAAGCAACATCAGCTTGGCTTGGTCTCACAGGCTATGCACTACTGCTGTGTCTTAAGAAAAACCCACAAGTGTATTGTGACACCCCATCCGCGTAGGTCATTAACGCGCAATACGCTGCTTATCACATCTCGACCCAAGTTGTCAAACACAAGAACTTTCCATATCGGATCTCCATCCGAGTTCAAAATGGGGGTTGCCTGAGGTATAAGCCCGTTGGCAGCAGTTGGATCATGCTGTGTTGTGGACGTCACGACTGAAGCATGATTGAGGTTTAATATCCTCTCAAGCGATGCTGTAGCAGTATCATTAGTCTCGTAGCTGAAGTCTTGCTTTGTACATGGTAGGCCTACCTACTTGCCGGTCTCGGAGTGATTGCTGATGAGCTACCATGGTTTTTGAGAACCCTAGATTTTAGGTCCAAGGCCTGTCCATGTTCATCACAGTTATACTCCGTAATCAGAGCTTCCAGAAACAATTAATACGGTGTCGTTAACGTTGTCCTGTTACATCGAAGCTCCAATCTGTCATGTTCGTGTGTTTTGATTGCAGTGAAGTTTACTAGCTTCGGTAATGGCGCTAAACATAGACTTTAGCGTGGTACAAAAAGTTGACTGTCGCGCAGTTTTGTTCCAACCTACATCCTTCCTCAACAATCATGCTGCCTATTGTTCATCCACATAACCCCATCGTGAACCGACTAGACTGTTTGCTGATTACTAAATACATCGTGAAGTACTGAAAGGACGTGTTTTTGAAGGTTGCTCGGTGGAGGTAAGGTTGTGATTGTGGTGGTGGACTGGTGGTGATCTGTGGGGGTACACGCTTCTGATCTGTGATTCCACGCTGTCGTTCCTGTGGATGGAATCAAGTTCATTGGCATACCGGGGTTCTTGATTAAATCTGTGAGCTGCCAGGGAACAGTTGGAGTCGGCTATCTTTCTGTCAAGTCCACAACCTGAGATACTTGACTGCATTTCGATACGTTACCTCAAGCAGCGATATTACCAACGTTTGCAGCATAGCTACGGCCAGCCACTTCCACCAAACCTGCAGAACCCGTTTCAGACACATCACGTTATTTCGGCTATTTCCGGGCCTTCACCCTGTGCGCAAGCAAAACCTGCCGCCTTACTGCTTCAGGTAACGCGTCAACTTTAAGCTAGCGCGTGGCCCTTTTACGCCTGGTTCAAAACAAACGTAGTAATAATGGATCCAAGACACCAGAATCATGAGAATGGCAATAACCAAGATAACCAGTCCATGACTGGAAATTATGGCTATAATTTTGCTCAAAATGATTCCTTCAACTCTTTCCTTCAGCCTGACCAAGAACCATCTTTCAACGCTCCGTGGGACGCAGAAGCTTTCTCCAATCCCCACGAATCAATCAATGGCTTCAATCAAGGAAACCATGGCTGGCATCAGAATCCCATTCAACCTTCAAACTTGCTACCTGTCTCGAATCATGGAGTGCACTCGAGACCTTTCGATCAAACGTATTCACGAAGCCCTGCTTCGTTCAATTATTCTGGTTTCCAGTCACACCCCGGTCATACGTTAGCACCGCCATCATACGATACTTCCCTGGGATATGGTCATCTTCCACTAAACGAGGAGTCCCAATTCGACTATAGCCGACCTCAATCGTTTCAACGGACATCGAACCAGTCCCAAACCATTTCTCCCCAGGCACTCCAAAATTACCCCACTTCCTTCACGCAGGATGCCCAGCATCAACGACAAGTAAGTTGACTATCCAGCGATACACCTGTACTTCGGTGTTGAATTGATGTTGATTCTTCCGCAGACACAGCAATCGAACCTTGACCCTGCGTTAGCTTTAAGAGGACCTTCCACAAAAGGGGATCTTCCTCCGCATGTCACTCGGCAAGAATGGAACTCAGTAGTTGCTGCTGTGCCAAAGGGGGACATCCAGGGAGACTTTCTTGTCAAGGCTCCAGCAGAATTTTCTAGCCGTACTAACTCTAAGCATCTCATTGGCTACACCTTTGTAGGAGCAAACAGTTTAGAGTTAGCTACTACTAAAGGTAGTGTTGCATATCCCAATATTATGCCTATTATTTATATTAATAAATGTACAGCAACCATTCCCAAGTATACCAAGCGGTCATCTAGAAATGAGATCAGACGCTTGCTTCTTCAGGGTAAGTAATTATTGCATCCAACAGTTATAAACTTTAACTGAATCAAAATGCAGAAAAAGGAAGTGGGCCTTGGGACCCTGCTCGTGAGCCTTTGGTGAAAAAGCTTAAGCTATCGGGTTCGAGGTCGTCGGGTACACGTAATATTACGCCTCTAGCGGGTCTCCGTCACCAATCTCTTGCAGGTTCCGAGTCATCGGCTGAGCCAACGAGTGAATCAGAGCCTGAAGAGGACTCTGACTATGACTCCGGGTCTGAAGAAGAGGTTGAGCCGGAGGAAGTATCACCGTTGCCGGCAAATCGTCCCAATGACCCTAGTAAAGCTACGGAGTACGACATTATTAAAGCAGTATGGGCCAAGCGTAGCGTGGCTCTGTCAAGCACAATAATACGTGCTGCTCTTGGCGAATACTGGGCCATCCTCAAAGCTGTCCGCGACAAATGGAAGTTAGAGATGACGGCACTAGGGCAAGCAGAGGAAAAGAAGAACCACACAAGAGTGGTCGAGCACGAACGCCGGTCTTTAAATCAACGCCGACTCTTGGAATCTTGCGTGCGGCTCACTCTAAAATACGGCCATCGAGATATTGTTGAGAAGTACGTACCTTCCCTTAGCCGTCCCATTCAGTATCCTTTACAGCGTGTGCACGCCTTTGTTATGACGATTTGCACCACTTTATGTGATGCTTTATCCTCCTTTCTTATTCACATACGTGGGATACAGTTGTACAAATGCAAACAACCCGAATTATACCGGAATAGTACAAATTGAAAGGCCCTGCAATCTGCAGCCTTACAAAGTGCTGGCGATGTAGTACGCCATAACAGGCACGATCATGAAACTATGTCTTCTTCGCGCAATATTCACGATAGAAGCGCTGAAATATTCTTTCAGCCAAGTCATGCCGGTGGCAAATGAAACAAGAGCGAGCGGGGAAGCCCTCACGCTCTTCTATGATGCCTCCCAACGAGTGGTCTCCCATCCCCTCTCATTGAATCGATGCTCATCTCAAGAATCGTGCGCTTTGGGATTCTGGAGACATATTTAGGCTTGAACTTTCTTTATGAAAAAAGTGGTACTAACTTGTCATTAGACTTGGAGAAAACCCCACGGTTAGCTTGATCTGTTATCAATTTATCCTTGATCGCTTCAAGTCTAGCGAATACACAGGGCCGTTCATAGCGAGCATGCTCGAGGTAAGCAATGAAGACACATAGAAACGGCGGGACTGCTAACGTTTTCTAGCTTTTGACACGTTGTGTAACCATAGATCAGGCAATATTAGAGAAGACTAAGCTAGACAAGGTACTTCCAAGAATCGTGAAGAGAGGTGATGATCAAGGCAAACTCCTTGCGCAAAAAGTGTTGGACAGCGCGGAAGCAGCCACGAAGAAGAAGGCGGCAGATGGAACGCCTCCGCAACCCCAAGAGTTTAAAGGCACCGCCATGATCAGACCATCGACAAGCAATTCTCGGTCTTCAGATGCTGTCTCTGGAACGAAGAGACTGCGGGTAGAAGAAGCTTCAGGAATACAGTCGCTTAAGAAGCAGGCAACTTCAACTACACAATCGGGGCAAGCTGCTACCACAATAACAAAGGTGTCAGGAATTCTTGGTAACAAGCATCAACCCGTTAAGGTAGATGCAAAAGTAGTAGCCAAAGCCACCGCTTCTGCTGTCCCAGCGCCTAAAGTGAAAACCAACCATGTAGTTGCAAAACCTTCAGCATTCTTCTCCAGTCTGCAGTCAGCGTCCAAAAAACCGGGAACCTCAAACGCTGCTCTTCAATCCACAAAGTCAAAAGATGCTAAGCTGACGTAAGTTATCCCGTTTTTATCAACCAAAATGGATCATTCTTGACATCTTAATAGGAACTTGCTAGAAAGCAGAGCAACAGCCATAGAGGGCTCTGCGGCTGCGGCTAAACCCTCTTTAATATTTGCCGAGACGATGGCGAATTTGAGCAAACCAAAAGAAGCAACACCATCAAAATTTGAGGAGGCTCGACCACCCGAATCACTGGAGGAGAAGCGAAAACGCCTTCGCAAAGAAGAACGTCGTAAATTGCGGGTCTCGTTCAAACCAGACCACAGTCTAGTTTCAATACGCGAGTTCGTCCACGATCCCGAGGAGGAAATGGGACATGAGGATAGCATGGTCCGCGATGTCGGTGATAGCAGGGGTGAAGGCCAGATGCTTAAGATGCACAAAGACCTCGACGTTATGGATGAAGATGAAGATAGTTCACCGGCTGAGGAAACTTTAGCACCCTGGGTTTCCCCATCACGTGAGTATCCTTGATACTGGCAATCCGATCCTTTACTCACATCTATCCAGTGGTTGATTTCAGCGTTGTTGCCCTGGAAGAGCTTGAGCGCAATTACACTACGCGTGGCGGCAAAGTCGAAATTAAAAGCCGAGAGCGTGAAGTCCAAGAGCAACGGGAGCTAACAACATTGATGGTCATCTACACTACATCTTCTGACATTCCACCGTCTCCTAGAGAGCCTTCCGATCCTTACTCAGGTGACCCAGTCATTGAGCAAACATTCGGTATGCCTAGTGACGAGACAAAGGTAATTTCTGGCCCGATTCAGCTAACATGAAACTGTACTGATATTATTTGTAGAGCCGAGAAGCTCAGTTCTATGCTGCCCAGAACCACCAATATCGTTCTCCTAACACACCAACAATGGTTGCAAAACCACAAGTGCAGCAGCCAGTACCTCCAGTGCCTGATATTGCCGCATTGCTGAAGATCATTAATGGTCAACAGCAACCTCAACCTCAACCACCTCAACAGCAACAGCAACAGCAACAACAACCAGTGGCTCAGCCTCAATCGACTGGACTGGAAGCCATCTTTGCTCAGTTTGCCAACAATAATAATCAAGTCCCCCAAGTGTTAATGCCCCAACAGCCGAACACATCCGGATTTGACCTCCAAGCCACATTGGCAGCGATAGCACAGCGGGGTCAGGCTCCGCAAGGGTATGGCGTACCTCCACCACCGCCCCATGGTGTAGATTTGCAGTCTATCCTGGCACAATACGGAAAGGCACCTACCCAGACACAAGGTTACGGCTATCAAAGCACATATCAGGGTGAGAACGATCGAAAACGTCAGATGGATTACGATGACCAGAACGGAGATTATGGCTACAATAAGGGTAAACGTCAGAAGAGTGTTCCAGAAAAAAAAAAGGTAAGCTTGAAATTTTCCAACAAGTGGTGAATTTAGCTGACACAAGGTTGGATGACAGTTTTATGGCGTCCCCCGATTACCTTGCAAGTTCTGGCAAGAAGGAAAGTGTAGAAAGGGCGATGAGTGCACGTTCCTACACGATTAGAACTGCCTTCCTAGCCTCCTGTCTCAATTCTGATCTCGAGGGGCCCACAATCCCGTTTAGCATGTGCTGCAGAGCACCATCCAAGGGCATAAAGGGCGTTCTACTGAAGCATTAACATAGCGGCACTTGCTCGGCGCTCATGTTTGGGGTTTACCTTATGCTAATGCATAGGTTCGAGTTGCACAAACACGTAACAAAATTCTTCCCTTAGTTGCTGTATGATAGCTGTAGCTCCAAGGATGCCTGGACCTAAAATATTCAATAGAATGAATTTATTGCACTGGATGCCATGGCATCAATCAAGCAGTGCTAACTGGATTATAGGGCTGCTTTGGAGAAATCTCTCGCTCTACAACGAGATTTACCTTACTATGCAACGCCAAACCCCACTACCAGTCTCCTAAACCCTCTCGCTGATCCAAATAGCACCCCTACATCCCCCTCTAATAACTTTATTCAAGATTCCATAACCCTCCGCCTCCTTCGCCCCTTCCCCAACCGCCTCATCCAAATGCTCCAACTCCTCATCCCTAATTCTCTTCAGCGTCCCCGCCAATTCCCTCACCTCCTCTCCAATTTCATCCCCCCTCTCCTCCATATCACGCATCCATTGCAACAATACCCGCACCTGCCCATTATAATGCCCCCCAATCTCCGTCTCCACAGCCTCCGTGCATGCCATCGCTGCTTCGCGACCTAGCATCGCGGTACCCCATCCAAGCGCAGTAGCGGCTATACTCCAGACGGGGTACATGGCCGTGGGACGGATACGGTGGCGGGCTAGGAGAGCGTTGAAAGTGGAGAAGTGGCCCGCTTCTTGGGCATACATGTGTTGCATTAAGGGGCGGAGATGTGGATGGGAAGATATGATGCGAGGGGTTTGAGTCGTGTAGATCAGGGTTGCGGCTAGCTCTCCGGCTTGATTGACGCGTAGAGCGCTTTCAAGGAATTGATGCTGTTCTCTTGATAAGGGACGCCGGCGTTTGGCTTTCGAGGAGGAGTTAAGCGAGTCTGGGGTGGGTTCGGTAGAGGGAGGAGCGGAGGAGGTGGTGATGGGTGCATAATGGATATGATGGCGGCTGAGGGCCAGCCGCGGAAGGAGAAAATCCGAGATTGGAAGATTGGATCGAAAAGCTGGCTTGTAAATAGAGCGTAGGGCACTGGCTGTACTCATTATAATCGCGCTCCTGGTTTCATCGATTCTGCGATTCCGAAATTGTTGGGTATCTTAGATTTCCATTGCTAACAGATGAGATCATCAGCAGATTAGCCGGAGCGGGAGCTGCCGGATGGTCAAGCGCGCTCAGCGCAATTAGCGCCGTAACTAATTGAGGCTCAACACTTCGCGCTCCCTTTCAGTCAATGAATGACATTAGACCGAAAGCAATAATGCCAAAGCACTGCACTAACTCTCCAGCCTCCCCATTCTCTTAGCTTTGGCCTAGTACTGCTTCACTTTGGGATTTGAAAACTCTGCAATACAACACATTATCTGCGAACAACTTCTTGTATATCTACGACTACCTTACACTTATAGCTTTTCCCATATCTATATCACATACCGGGCTTACGAAGCAGGCTTCGTTGCTCATCACCAACTACATACCTCTAACAAAGCAACAACTGAATAGGACTCATTTCTAGCGCAGAAATGGCGGACCTTGACGCAGAACTCCTCGCGCTCGCGGGTGATGATTCTTCTGGTGAAGAAACCTCTAAGCCCACCAACACTACTACAGAGGCAACTCCTCCACCTTCCGCAGCTGGCCCTTCCACAGCCAAGCTCAGCGACACTCCAGCGAACAAGTCCAATATGGCAGCAAAAGGCACCACCAAAGTGAATGGTAACGCTACGAAGGCTAAGAAAGGTCGGAAAGACGAGTCAGAGGAGGAAGGAGAAGCGTAAGCCTTCTTTCAGACTACATCCACCTTTCAGAAATATCAACGCAGTACTTACACTACATCTCAGTTCATCAACGCCAGCGTCACCAAACTCACTCCAGTCTGCTCCGATGTCTGAATCCGACTCTGATGTCTCTCCTGGATCCCCTGTTGACGATGACGGGCCCATGTTTCCTCTCGAGAATAAGTTCCATTCCCAAAAGGATAAAGATTATATCATGGCACTCTCTGAAGTCCAGCGCGAATCCATTCTTGCCGAGCGTGCCCAGATCCTTGAGCGCAAGCTGCAGGACCAACACCTCCGTCGTCTCCTTCAAGCACGTGGAAACGCAGAGAAGACAGACGACAAGAAAAAGCGTAAGGCTGGTAGCGCGGATCTAGAAGACGGCAATAGAAAGAGTTCTCGTCAGAAGACGACCCTTGGCGGTCGTAAGGTTGGCGAGACCTCAGATGCCATAGAGGCGTATAAGCGGCAGCGTGAGCAGAAAGGTGCGCGTGACGAACAGAGACGTCGTGAAGGAGAAGCACGCAAGGAGCGTAAGATTCGTGGCTCCATTGAGGATACATTCTCAGACGCAGACGCTGAGGGCGAGAGTGACGTCGAATGGGACAACTCCAAGCCTAAGGCGAGCTCCCCTGGGTTTCGCGACGCACAACCCGCAGATCAAATCGACTACGAGCATGTGCGTATCGGTCGCGAAAATTTTGCCAAAGTCTGTTTCTATCCTGGATTTGAAGAAGCTATCAAGAATTGCTATGTTCGCATCTGCATTGGAACTGACAAGAACACTGGAGAAACGGTTTATCGTATGGCGCATATCAAAGGTATGCCGATCCTGATAGTAAATGAGTATATCTGACGTTCGCTAGGTTTTACTGAGGGGAAGCCGTACGCATTGGAGGGCGTTAACGGCAAACCCTTCGTTACAAGCCAGTACGCCTTGGTCACTCACGGAAAAGCTGAGAAGGAATGGCCATTCTTGGCTTGCTCCAATTCGAAGTTTACTACTGCAAGTTATCCTTGAGGTCTTCCAATCGTACTTTACTGACCTCTGTAGACGGAGGTTGAGCACTACAAAAGGACTATGGCGGACGAAAATATGCCTCTTCCTACGAAACCTTACTTGCTCTCTAAGATTGCGGACATCAATGGGCTGATCAATCACCGCTTTACTAATGCGGAAATCGAAGAGAAGCTTAGGCGAGCAGGTGTTCTGCAAACCAAATTTGCCTCCATAGAGCGCCCTGCCCTCATCAACCGTCGCAAGAGCGCCGAAGCCCGTGGTGATGAAGCAGAGATTGCCAAATTGGACGCCGAACTCGCAGACTTGGACGGACCGAAGCTTGCATTTGGCACCACTCTCCTAAAAGCGCCACCCAAGCCTTCAACGACTGGCCCTAGCCAGCAAGACCGTCTGGCAGAGTTGAATCGTGCGAATCGCAAAGCCAACACCCACGATGTCCGTAAAGCGCAGCATGCTGAGAGAAAGGCCGAAGCCCTCGCCCGTAAGGCGATTGAGCGCGGAGAGGCAGTACAGAACCCCTTTGCTCGTGTCAAGACTAGGGCGAAGATTCACTATGATGTTAATGGAACTAATCTCGCTCCGCCAAAGGCAACCCGTGCTGTGGACGATTTGTTCGAGGACAAGAGTAAGGACAACAGCCGAGCAGGAACTCCATCAAGCGTGCGCTCTGTCACTCCTGTGCAATCTGCGACACGTAGCCCACCTTCTATCAAGGGCCAGCTGCCTAAGATCGGCACTCGCTACATGGACGATGAGATCATGGCTGCAATGGACCTTGGTATTGAGATTGATATCTAGGGCCACAACATGCCTCAACGAGGTCACACTGGCACCGTGACAGGTGCGCATGGATTCAAGAGGCATTTGCAAGGCGGATCCTTCAAAGGAGCAGGGGCTGGCGATGGTTTGACTTTTGTATTGGGGCAGGGAAAGAACTTTGTCGTTCGAACATAGGGGCAGCATGACTTGTACGACATCAACCGAAAAGGAGCTGCATTAGGATCAGGGCAAGCGTAGGCGTTGGCAGGAGAGACGCGGATTACTTTACTCGGCTTCGAGAAATTGCATGTACCATACATATCAGCAGCATTTGACTAGATAGTCTTCCAATGCACAATTTACACCACTGTCTCATGGACTACTCTCTTGAATTCAGGGCAAGCTCGGTAAAAGGCCGGTTCCGCCCAGAGTGCGTTGGCATTTTGGCGCTAGGCGACTTCTGAATATGGCAAAACTACCTACAATAGTAACCAGTCTTCAACCTTACTTTCTATTCACATCACTTTTATTGACCGTGTGACTCCCTCGACATTACTCTAGCCTTGCGCTCCAACGTGACTCATATCCACCTTATGGAACTACGACTGTACCTCTTACCTTCAGAACTGTATAGATCTTCATTACCAGATCCTTAACCCACAAACCCGAGTGCCACAATCACCGATACTACTTTCAAGTCTTCTTTCTTCTAGAATTACCTTAGTAACACGCAGCGCGTACGACCGTCGCTATGCACGATCTACGGCGACAAGCTCTTGAGAGCAACAAGACCGTTTCGCGCAAGGCGAAGGCGCGATCGGGGCAGTCCTCGCCTGCCAATTCGCGACCCAGCTCTGCCCCGCCCTCGCGCAGCGCCAGCAGGGCCGCCAGTAGACATGGATCCGATGAGGAAGAGGGAGGCGATGTCAGTGATGAGACGTCATTCAGGTAAGACTTCTGCTGCGCAGTCCTTGCCCCATCTGGAAGGCGTGACGCTTGCTTTGCGAGCTGTGGTTGCAGAATTGAAGGCTGACCGCGTGTCTAGCGTCAACTCCATCGATGAAATGCTTAGTGCCGAGAACACAGAGGTTTCGACAGAGGCGTGGAGGACGGAGCTTGGAGACCGGATTCAAGAGGTTATTGACCGAAAGCGTAGCAGCGTCCAGGGCCGCGAGACATGTCTTACAGCATATGTCCGAATTCTGACTGCACATTACGCTGAAGAGGAGATCCGTGGGAAGGAGGCTGAGCTTGCAACGGCATTTTTTAAGAGCATCAAGGCCGAGTCTAGTGAGAAGGAGACAGTCCTGGCCATAAAAGGCGAGCAAAACACGGCGCAAGCACCAAGTCTATGCTTGTAGCTAACGTCTTTCAAAAAGCTCTTGCAATGACATTCATTACCTCCCCATCTGACCAGATCTACGAAGCCGCTTGCACTCCTCTCGAACGAACAATATCCGAATCTTCATCCGTTGCCAGCAAAACAGCGGCAATCCATGCCCTCGGTACCTGCACCTTCTACGGCGGCGCCTCAGACCATGAGATTCTAGACAATATGGCATATCTTCTCACAATCATTGCTTCGGACGGCCACTTCATCAACGCTCCCGATGAGCCTGATCCGGTCACCGCCGCCCTTGAAGAATGGGGTTTCCTAGCCACCCTCATCGACGACCTCTCCGAGGACAGTGAAGAAGCCGTCGAGACCATCGCTGAGCAGCTAAACAGCACTCACCCTGAAGTCCAGATCGCCGCTGGCGAAAACATCGCCCTCCTCTACGAGAAATCCTACAAGCTCCTCACGGACGAAGATACTCTCGTCGACTACCCCGACACCGACATTGTCTCCGATCCTGACGAGGATACCACCCTGCCGAAGGTCGCTCGCATCTACACCGCCTACCGCCGCACCGACACCCTCCTCACCACCCTCGCCGCCCTTGCCGCAAAAAGCACCCACCGCCTCTCCAAAAAAGACCAGAAATCCCTCCGCGCCAACTTCTCCGACATCCTCAACAGCGTCGAATATCCCGCCCGCGGACCACGCTACCGCAACGCTGTCAGCAAAGAGGGCAAGACCTATGGCTCGAGGATGGTAGTGCGCATCCACCAAGATGGCGTCATGCGTATTGACAAGTGGTGGAAGTTGCATCGGTTGCAGGCGTTGAGGAGGGTGTTGCAGGGGGGTTTTCTGGGGCATTATGAGAGGAATGAGGTTGTGTTTGAGAGTCTGCCAATTATGATTGTGAATGAGAGGAAGGGAGGAAAATAGGCGTGATGGCTATGCTGGAACGTAGCAATGAAATGGGAGTCAACCGGCAGTGATTGTTCGGCTGGTGGGCAAAGCATCGTGTGCAAAGCATCATGGGCACTCGTTTTCGGCGGGGGCATAGGAGGTTCAAGTTGGATGAATAGCATGCTATCGGAAGAAGTCACAGGCACTCCAAGACAATACGAATATACCAAGCTGCTGAGCTTTTACATGTTATCCCTACGTATCGGCTTCATCTTGAATGTCCTCCTTTGGAGGGTTTCCAATATTTTCGATATTCCGGGTCTCGAATACTCACTCACTTTCGAATGGCTCACCCTCGCTTCCTGTAAAGAACCCCCATGTTTCATCGCTCAAGCTTCTACAAAATACCGCATCTAGTTTGCAATGGGGGCTTTCGAGAGAGTCGTCAGTAGGGACGATCTATGCATGAAAGGGAGGGAATTCCGGGGGGGGATCAGAGGTAGTGAATGATCAAGAGTATTTCTCTGGATTTTGCGCTGTGGATTGTCCATAGATTCAACCGCTTATACTATCATTGAGAACTCCTTCCCGGCCCCACTTTCACCTCTCCACCTCAAAAACCCTTTCCACCCCCTCCCACGTCCCTCTGACCCTCTCCTCCCAATATCCCTCCTTTCCACTCTTCAATTTCCATACCTCCTCCCCACTCGCATCCGCCTCGATCCTCGTGAAAAACCTAGGAACCCACTCCCTCCCTTCCTCCTCCATCACCTTCCTCCGACTCCGCTGCGCCTCTTCGAGTTTTGTCTTCAGCTCCTCCGCGCTGTCGAAATCGTTCTCCTCCAGCGCGCGCTGGTCGGGCCGGAGCCGGCTGTCTGTTGGGGACAAATTGTCTTTCTCAACGAGCGTGATTTCATTCAGGGAGGCGGCGAAGGGGGTGAGGCCGTAGCGTTTCGAGACGTCTGGGGCGAGGGGGGAGACTTGCCAGATCGGGGTTTCGGAGGCTTTGGGGTTAGCGGGGTCGGTGATGGAGAGGGAGGTAGTCCATTTGCCTGCGAGGCCAATGGGAAGTTCGTCGCCGGCGGGGGAGTAGGTTTGGACGACGACGTCTTCGCTGCGACCTGAGAACATGCCGCGGGATTTGAAGGTGGCCGTAGCGTGCTCGCGGGTTTTCTCGTTAGTGATCGTCATGGCGCCGACGGGCTCGATGTATTTTTCTCCGGCGATAATGTTGCGCAGGAAGCTTGTGGGAGGGGCGAAGCTGAAGCGGTCGCCTGTGGTGTGGAGGACGACGCTTACACGGCCTTCGGTTACGAGTTCCGCGGACTTGCCCCAGAACTTTTGGGTAGGCATAGGGGACTGTGTAAACGACCATGAATTGGACTCGGCTTGGCAGGCCATGCGGACCGGGCGATGGGACACTTTTTCTGCAATGAAGCGGAAGCCGCGATCTTCGCGGACGAGCTCAAAGGTTTCGCCAAGCATGGGGTTGAAGGGTTTGCGGATAGCGCGCTCCTTGACACGGGAATTGGAAAGGTTGGAGATGGCGAAGGCGGTAATATATAGCAGACGTTCGACGCTCGTCTTGGAGGGGTTTGCGGCTTCGTCAAGCAGGGTGGAGTATTCGAGTTGTTCAGAGGCGCGTTGAAGGAAGGAGAGGGGCTCGTTGGCAGATACCGGCATAGATATGGTGGAGAGGTCTTTGCCGACGTTTTTGCGAAGGAAGCCGATAAGACTGGGAGGACTGACTGTGGGAGAGGGTACAGCGGTTCTTCGTTGGATTATGTTTGATATTGGCAATGGTGTGAGGGTTTTCGGCTTCGAAGGGAAGGCTGAAGTTTTCGATTCTGGGGTATCGTTGGTTATATTCAGGTTTGCTGGCCCGTCCACATCACTTGCAGATGCCGAATCCTCTCCGTCGCTAACCAGACCATTCGCGCTTGGTTCGCTTTCGTCGTCGGTTTCCTGATGTATTGCCAATAATTGCGAAGCACTTCCCCCATCAGCATCAAAGAATTCCTGAGTCCCTTGTGAATCCATGCTGTGTCGGGAGACAGCCGATATTTGAACGGGAGATTGCCTTCGCTTGCTTTCCTCAATGAGCACTGCAAAGTCGGCTACAATGGAGTCAAGGTCTCTCAGTAAAGCCATGCAGTGGTCGTGTAAACTTTCCTCCTGGTGGCTTGGCAGCGTGGCGCTTTCTGGAGCTAGAGAGGCCATCTTGCAAGGTTGAGGAGGTGTGTTACTTGTACCCGAAGGTGTCGAAGGTTGTGAGGAAAAGCTGCGCCTGAACATGCCTGGCATGGTCCTTTCACTGCTTGGTTTGCGCTTCCAGAACGGTCTCCGTTCGCCATCATTGAAGTATCCGGCACTTTGAGTCTGCTCTGGGGGACTTTCGGATGCACTCGAGGCCATAGAGCCTGGGTCGGAGTTTGTAGGCTTAAGGGTAGCCGGCGGAGCATGTTCTGGGTCTGTTTCCTGAGCTATGCTCCGGGCTGCATCTCGTGAACCCTGTATCCTATCTGCCAAGCTTTGGACCTTCGCCAGGTCGAGCCCTTCTCCTACGTCAAGACGTATCAAAGACTGCCGCGAACCAGGCACATCTATTTGCGGCCGGAATGCGCCTGACATAGAGTTAAAGTTTGTCCTTGCAATCTCCAAAGCGTTTTTCCAAGCCTCAAAGTCCTTTTGATTGATAGCTCGTAGATGCCATATTTCCGCCCCCGAATCAATAGAAATCTGTCTGGTTGCAGCGTTCGCTCCTATAGCGGCCAGAGACAGTGGTACAGCTCCTCTCAAAGCTAATGTGTTTCGATTGTGGTAGTATGAGAGCGTTGATGTGTTGTAGTCAAGAGAGAAGAACCTTCGAGCGTATCCTTGGTGGCGTTTCCGGCGTCTTTTCTGTAACATTCCAGTAAAAAAGTTCGATGTTGTACTACTTTCAGTGGCTCCAGGATTTCGAGGCCGCGATTCCATGCAACCGTCTAACATCTCCGTTGTATTTGAGTCATTTCGATTTGTTGAGTCCGAAGATTCATACTGCAGTACTCTAGATGCGGACCTATGCCTGCGAGTGGTAGTAGTCGCAGCAGACGATCCTTGTACGTGGTGCATATGGTGGTTTATTTGTGGAGGAGAGTTGGTTGGATATGTCAGAAGAACGACGGTCACCGACTTTGAGAGTTGTTTTGCAAAAGTATTGTCAAACACAAGTGCGTACATGCCGCCTTCGCCTTTGGGTACTTCATATTTCCCCTTGGACACCTTGTTGGCATCGCAAATTCCATACCAGAACACAGGTCTTAGTCCAATGCTCCTCAGCTTCTCGGTAGCTGTAGAGGACGCGTTTCGTGATGTATGCGACTCATTCAGCGTGTCATCAGGACGTATAGCAGGAGTTGGTGGTGGTTCGAAAGTTAATGAAGGAAATTTGAGAGTCGGCGCGCTGCCATGGCCAGGGTGCTTGAAGATACCAAAGTTAATGGACTTTTTCTGTGGTTCAATGTTGAAGAAGATTGTGTGTTCCGCTTCAACCTCCACCCAGCGGACGAGATATGACCTTCTGCGGTAAAGGTCAGCTTCAAGGCAAGTAATATGCAATGAACTGAGAAAGAGCTTACGAATGGATTTCAAGATGCTCCATTATCGCGTTACCGTCTTCTACTCATGTAGTTTGCTTCATGGAGTCTTGTACATGATGGTGCAGCTCCAAAGGATCAGTCTGACCAGCTGGCTAAAGTACCGTAGCTCAACGGCGGTGGAAGGTCGGCCAGCCCGCCGCGCGAGACACCGATAAAAGCCTCAGAAGCTCGGACATCGGGTGATTACTTTTCCTGTGTAATTCCCGGAAGCACCTCGCTGATGTTAGACAACAAGGAAAAGAAAGTTCAAGAATACAGATACGGTGTCTTCTACACAGTAGAGCTGGTGGAGCACGGTTGAAGCTGACTCAAGGTTGTGGGCCTGAGAAATTCGAAATCCCTATCCATTTCGAAACACAAAGGAAGCTCTCCGCCAGTGTAAGGCACAGGGCTGGCTAGGCCGAAGCGGGCATGGCGGGGTTTGGTCCAGGTTACTTGTCTGCTGTTCCAACTCCTGGACATTGTAAACGTCAAAGACAAACTTCCAGGACCTTCCGATACTATGGCCTCAGTCATCATGAAAAACACAATACTTGGCGTTGAAAGCACAATCGGCTACAAATTTAAAGACTCGTCCATCGTATGGGAGGCAATGCAAGCCGCCGGCTCTGGAGTGTTCTTGATTGGCGACAGACGCATTCCTGATGGTAACAAGCGCCTTGCCGTTGTTGGGGATACCATTCTTAAGCTCGCGCTTGTGGAAGAATGGTACAATGGTGGAGAGCCCAGGGGTAATGAGACTCGATCCGGGCAACGTGGCAGAGGAAGTCACTAAAGTGCGCCTTAGTAAGAGCGGGTCAAATGGTCTCCTACGTGGGATCCAACACAAATCTTGACAGAGTTGGTCGAGAGAACGGGCTTGATATGTATATCAATACAAACCCGGCGCAGGGTCGTACCATTTCGCCGATCACCATGACCGTTACCGTTGAGGCAGTCCTTGGAGCTGTATATCTTGACAGTGGTATGGATGACGTCAAGAAAGTCATGGAGAAATTGGGTCTGAGAGCCTCTTGAGATGGAGAGGACAGCGGCACACTGGTAATGTTGATGATCCCAACCCCAGAATTGAAGCGCCATGCGAGTTAATGTGACCCATGCACTTTCTAGCTTTTGCCGCCGGGCTCTCCGATCATGCCCATCGTGGTCATCTGGCTAGGTTATATTAAAGTTGCCGGTAAATGCAGAGCCTGGCTCCCTGTTCAAAATCTTTTGATTGTATTTGGTGAACATTACCATCCATCTCTCAGGGGATCTTTGCGCTTGGAGCCAAGCACTGCCCTGACTTCCAACTTGATTTAGCCTTGCCAGATGATCCCGACGGTGTTCGGGCGGAGTGCCCGGTGTCCGAGGCTCTCTTTGCCTGAGTCGCACGAACGTTGGAAATCGGTATGGATAGGTGTTTTGCTATGGGACCTGACTTCTTACTTAGTTGTCAGCTTCGTCGGTTCCGGATCTTCAGCGTCTTTTGAGGGTTCACGGTGCTGGCCAATAAGTGACCGTTCTACTAGGCGAATTAGATGTTACGGATGTTCTTGCCTGCAAATTTCTGGTATACAGACTGCTCATTCTTTTACCCACTATTTCTTTTCCACAAAGGGCGTTCTCAATCCAATCCTGTAGCGCTACCTTATCTTATAGAGAAATGGCCTTGCTCATATTTACTCAGAAATAAAATTCCAATGTTGTCTTGCGTGGTACTTTTCATGATTTATTTCACATCATTGTCCCTTTACCAGCTATTGATTTGCTTTCTGTTCTTCTCGAAACACAAAATAGCACCACGCATATGGACGAGAATGGGCTTTATCTAATGCGCTATGAGAAATGCAAACTCGGGAATGATTACCATGAGCCACTTTATCTGAGTTGTGAATTAGGTATGTCAAACTCGGGCACATGAGAAAGCGAAAATCCTTATGATTCTACTGCAAAAGCATCCTTCACCAGCAGGCATCCTCTATCACAGAGTTCTCTAGTCTGCTGCCACATGGTCATGGTTGCTATTCACACCTTCATTCAGAATGTTATTGAATAGTGGAAGAAGGTAGAATCCGGATACTCGGACTTCGACGGGCTATTCGCTGCTTCATTCGCCCCGTTATCTCTTATTTCACGCAAGTATCTTATAAATCCTAGGTTCCATGACTCTTAACAAAGATTCGTTAACTGATCAGCAGCTTTCCAAATTCACTGCTGCAGGTAGCAGAAAACTTGCAATTTGAAATTTTTCATTCCTGGTAAGCTCTGACTCACTAATATATAAGACTCGAACCTGACAAACAACCTTGAGAAAACAACCTCGAAAACAACCTCGCGAAAACAACCTCGCGAAAACAACCTCGAGGAAACCACGTGGTTACCTTCAACGTCAAACCACAACGTGCACAAACTTCCTCGAAACAAAATATCGAAACACGACCCTAGCAAATCGCTATCCGAAAAACACGGCACATAACGGTATTGTAAGCCAACATTGTAAAATTGATGGCGCCCTTACTAAACTCTACGAGAATGGCGAAGGAGGCGGTTTCTACTCGTGCTCCTCTTATAACGAAACCCGCGTCATCCAAGCCCTTCCGTCATCAAGACCTACCACGACTCAAGATCTCTAAGCCTGATGATCGTTGGCCGACAAAATTGAATCCTCAATACCCTTGCCACTGTCTCTCTACTGCCGCCCATTCTATTTTCGAGGCTGCAATTTCCACAGCTATCCCCTATTACCATGTTATTGCTGAGAGCCCAAGCGGCCCTAAAGACATGCCGATTGCCCCCTGGAAGAGTGACTTAATACGATACCGTATTTCCATTGCGCGGACACTAGCTCTGAAAGAATTAGAGAAGCAAACGGGCGTGGTCATGCACAATAAGCGCGACAGCAGTACAGAGTTCTCGAGCCATGTGCAGCCGTGGGCGGCGGCATTCCTCCATCGTGCAGCAATTAATGCGGGCAACGAAGCATTTAAAGAGATAGACGAGAGGGAGGGTGCGGTAAAACAAGAAGGGAGTCAAGACTTACCGCCGTATACCTTTAGGCGTCCTGGAGCGTTATACTGTAACTCTTTTATGCGTCAATACCCTTGCCTTTGCAAAGACGCTACTGCTAACAAAATCGCCGATTTGGTCTTCGAAAATTTCCTAAAAGATGTGCCACCTCATGCCGAAAAGCATTCGGCGATGTGCTGGGTCAAGGGGCGCCTGAATGTTCGTGTTGCATCAGCAACAGTACATGCCTTGGAGGAGATCGCCGAACCAGGGGATGAGAAGCACAAGTGTTCGGCTTATGGCCGGCCGCCGCATATGTTACAGTGGATGTATACGACAGTGAAAGCCGCGTGTGAGAAGGCGGTAGCCCAAGAGTTTGACATGATCAGGAAAGAACTAGCGAAGAAAAAATCTAAGGAAAAACATCTGGCTATTCACACTGAAAGGGCCTTACCCGGTGGTTCGCTTAATCTTGACTCGAGTTCGACCATTGTCTCGACACCTGGATCGTCTCGTTCCACCATGACGCTACCAAAGGCCTATGAACGCGGCATCAGCATGGAGACCTACTCCAAAACACTTAACCCCTTTGCGGAGTCTGTGACCCTAGCGTTTCTCAAGCATATATTCCCCGCCAGCAAACGAGAACTCACTGACTCCTGGATGCGCGATTACTTCGATCCTGCCGTCACTGATGCCAGAAAACGTGCACTCGAAGTGATTGCGAGATATGACTCAATCGCTGACCAAGCTGGAATCGTTAACACTGGGAACGCTATGCACGAGTATCTGTGGAAGACATCTTTCATGACATTTGCGATCAGCAAGGCAGCAGATAGGGCAGTAGCAAAGCTGGGGATAGACAAGGGAGTGTATGCCGGAATCTGGGGAGGCAAGCCACTCATGACTGAAAGTACCTCTCACCTGATGGCGGCCCAAGGTTTGGTAGATTTTGCTAAGAAGGTTTTTATCAACGATACAAACCCCAAGGACGGTAGTGATGAAGGAAGGGCAGTGGTCTTGCAAGAGGTGGTAACTAAGGGCGCTTCCTCTTTACACTAACGCAGTTTTCCGGCAATCTCGGTGCGAGTAGGTTTCACAGTACTACGGCATGCCAAAAATTAAAAGGAGAGCGAATATGTAGTGGAGGATTGGCTTCGGGGGAGTTTGTTTGGTCGTTGCTTATTTGATTCTAGATACTTCGGTTCTCTGCACGCGATGATTTTATTAATACTAGGGGAAGATTGTACATTTGAAAAAAAAAAGGGAAGTTGTAATAACTGCCTGAATTTTCTTGAAGCATGACGTGACTGGTTACTGGTATCACATGCGCCCAATCTGATTTTCTGTATGGAGGGCGTGTACTTAAAAGAGTGCCCATAGTCCGAGTTGAAAGACCGCAAGGAACCAACAAAGCCTAACCATCCCACTCGACAACTTGGATATATCGAAAAATCCCTGGTTACAACCCACGCGAACAGCCAGCTACCATTCCCAATCGCAAAACACGTACGATATTCAAAACTGGGAAAAAGCAACACGAAGGAACAGATCAATCACCTCAACCCCAAACGACTGCTTTGTCCTGGTTGTTGTTGGTCTGTCCATGGGTTAGTTTTTTTACTGAGTTGGCGTGTTCTGGTGTACATGTTAGATGATTTGGAGGGAAAGCTTGAACATTGTCTAAACAGCTTGCGCTATGCTAGGTAGGTAGGTTGCCTTGGTGTTGGGCAGCGAAACAAAAGCGTTTGAGGATATATGGGATAGCTCCCCACATCCATGGGTGCCGTTCTCCTTCCACTTATCTCCTTTCCATCATCCTTCAGAATCCTCAGATATAACACCCTTCCCACCCACGTGTATCCTTTGTTTTCATGTTTATGTTACTGGCAATCCCTTCAAAGGCGCAATTTTTCTTTTCCCCCAGAAGAATATCACTGTGAGTAGAGAGTAGTGAGCTAAGCGACCGCGAAAGCGACCGTGAATCCATGGGAGTAAGAAGGGGCGACAATCTGTCATACTTGGGATCACAGGTTGAATAAACTTTCAAAGGTAGATTTGCAAGACTTTGTATTATCAAGTTAGATGTTCTCTAGCTCTTGAGAAAGAAAAAACCTTTCCTTTCCCGTCGTCCTGACTTTCTGCCTCCCACATCAGAAAATCTCCTATCATTCAAGTCCTAACCACCCGCCGGCCTCCTCGTCTCAGTCCCATGCCTAATGTTCTCCGTCACATCATCATTCCCCGGATTCGCCTCCTCATACAGTTGTTGCTTGGTCTCCGGGCCCCCTGGCCCCTCAAAGTCTCGTGCTTTCGTAGGGCTATCTCAATATCAGCATCCGGACAATCCCAAAATCTCCGTGACCCTAAGGCAAGCTCACTGTCCACTTCCTCCTTTCTCCCCGGTCTTCGAAACAAGATCTCCACCCTCATCCACAGGAATCTCGCGGTTGTCGCCGGCGCCCTAGGCAGCAGAGCCGATCTTGACTTCGCTGCCGGGAAATTTGGTGGTTACGGATTGATCGACACCGGATTCGATTGCTGGGAAGGGTAAGTAGAGGAAAGTTTGGAGGACTTGACGAACCGGAGTCGCTGGAGTTGTAGCCTTGCTTGGCTCCACGGGAATTGAGATCACGCTCTGCTTCTTGGGCGAGGGCTAGGGGGTCCTTGCCTTCGTACTCGGCGGACATGATTGGTGGGGTGTGTGGGCGTATGAATGTGACTGTTTGGGTGCACTTGTAAGAGATAGTGAGCAGTTGTTAAATGTGGTCGGATTGACAAATGAAGCTACATCGTGTGGATTTCATCGAACGATGTCATAGGCACCGGAGATGATGTAATGCCCAAGATCAGACTCAAATCCACCCGAGATAGCGCTTCTCGAAGTCCAATCATCTCATATTTCGCTCTCGCGCTTGAAGCAACCTATCAAACTCTTCTGAAGCCTTCTCTGGTTATGGATCCCCTTTCACGATGATGAGAGTCTCCATCATCGAAGATCTGGTTGCTCCGTCAAATCACTCACTCCTAACCGTTCCCTCTTTGGGTAATCCTCTTTGGGATACAAATAGTCGCTAATGGTAAGTAGGGATACTTTCATCCATCGGGGATGTACGAGACGAACAGATCAAATTCTTACTGGAAGTTCATACATACCTTACCTACGGTAGGCGTTTGGTAAGGAGGCTAGGGTATTTTATATGGAAAGAATTGCTTATCCGATTGCATTAGCTTCATGTGCACAATGCAAGGGAAGGCGATATGAAGTACCTATGGATAACGCGTTAGCATCATTCCAAAGATCTACCAACATGTTCGGAGTACCAAGACTGCCGGATCTGTAGTCCTGAGTATCTAACCTGCCATCTCCGCCTCCTTGACCTACTGCAATAGGAAGTTGAATATGGGACAACCTGACAGAGACATATTCCGGTTTCCCGTCAACTACAATGGACATATTCTGGTGCGGCAGGAATAAGTACTAGAGATTGCAATAGGAAGCTCACAATGGATAGATTGCCCACACAGGCGATCGCTCTCTGCAACAGTAGGCGAATGAGACGGTTTTGGATATGATCTCACCATCTACTGTCTTTGCTGGTGATGGTGGTGTGGAGGAAACCTTGCCTTGGTGACGGGGCATGGCAGATACTGCAGGAACATAAGACATGGAACGCCCCTTGGAAGTTACCGGTTTTTTCATTCACTGTTTGAAAGATCTGAGAGGTTGTGCACTCTCTCACTTTTCACCAACGATCTCCACTTTCAGCAATTTCTACTGCCATGATGCTGTCATTCTCTTATCTACCCTGCCTATTGACCGTTATTACAGCTATTACTGGAGTTCAGGCGGCTCCAGCTCCAAATTCCGAGCTCACCGTCCTCGAGAGCTTGGCCCAAATTCCGCAAGGATGGCGCCAAGGTCGTGCTGCGCCAGCGTCAAAACCACTCCGCTTCCGCATTGCAGTCAAGCAGGAAAACGCTTTTGCCTTTGAGCAGCATGTTATCGCTATCAGCACGCCCGACCACCCTCAATACGGCGAGCACATGCATCGTGATGAACTCAAAGCTATGCTACGTCCAAGTGCCGATGCCTCTCAAGCCATCCTGGGCTGGCTGCTTGCTGAAGGGGTGAAGCCTGCAGACATTGAAGACGACGGGGATTGGATCAATTTCTTCGTTCCAGCCACGGAAGCTGAACGAATCCTTGATACGAGATTCTATTACTATTCAAATTCGATCAACGACATTGAGAGTATTCGAACCCTTCACTACTCGGTACCACGCAACTTGCATCGGTATATTCATATGATTCAGCCTACCACTCGTTTTGGTCAGATGCGTCCTGAGCATTCGACGGTCAGCGAACACTTCGTTGTTGGTCCTGCGAGGAACTCGGTTGAACAATATAAAGGAAGCTCCCTGAACACGACATTCTGCAATACCACCATCACACCGCAATGCCTCCGAGACCTCTATCACGTAGGACACGCCAGAGGAAGTACTCGCAACGGCGGCAAGATCGGTATCTGCGGATATCTAAAGGAGTATGCCAAGTTCAACGACTTTAAAACTTTCACCACCAAATACGCACCATACGCTGCCTCGGAGAATTTCACCTACGTGCTTATTAATGGCGGACTGGCAACCCAGAATGACACCGTGGATGACGATGTCGAAGCCAATCTTGATGCGCAATACGCCTACCCTCTTTCCTACCCAACGCCTGGTTACTACTACAGCACTGGTGGGCTTGGCGAGCTTGTGCCCGACCTCGATCAACCAACTCAAGCCAAGGACCAGAACGAGCCATACTTGGATTTCTTGCATTACATCCTGGCCCAACCAGACCACATGCTACCCACGACACTAACCACATCCTATGGTGAAGATGAACAGAGTGTTCCCGAGCCATGTAAGTTTGTTCTCTTGGCTTTGATCGATGCTTTCTGACACTGGAGTTCTAGATACGAACATGACATGCAGTTTGTTTGCTCAGCTCGGCGCTCGCGGCGTCTCCGTCCTCTTCTCGAGTGGTGACACTGGAGTTGGCAGTGCTTGCCAGACCAATGACGGCAAGAACACCACCCGATTCCTTCCCACCTTCCCAGCTGCCTGCCCATTCGTCACTTCGGTTGGTGGCACCTACCATGTTGCTCCGGAGCGGGCCATTGGTTTCTCGTCAGGAGGGTTTTCGGACAGATTCCCCAGACCTGCATATCAAGAGGCCGCTGTCACAGAGTATCTTGGTATCTTGGGAACGCGGTGGAAGGGTCTGTACAACCCAGCCGGTCGTGGATTCCCCGATGTCGCTGCTCAAGCGTACAACTTCACAGTCGTGGATCATGGGAAGGAAATTCGTGTGGGTGGAACAAGTGCCTCGTCGCCCACATTTGCTGGAATTGTATCACTCCTTAACAGCGCCCGTCTCTCCAAGAACAGGCCGCCCCTAGGATTCTTGAACCCGTTCATCTATTCAGTTGGTTACCAAGGGCTGACAGACATCGTGGACGGCGGGTCTAGAGGCTGCACCGGCAAAGACATCTACTCTGGCCTGCCCACGCCGTTTGTCCCTTATGCCAGTTGGAATGCAACGAAGGGATGGGATCCGGTGACAGGCTACGGCACACCAAATTACCCCGAGCTGCTGAAGCTGTCTGAGAGGTACAGGTGAACGGTATTCATGGTGGCGGGGTTTGATCATAGCGTGGGCCAACCAGTACTTGTATGTAGATTGATACGAACCCAGCACTTTCGAGGCCTGTAGAATGGCAGGGATTACTTATCTCGGTCAACATGCCGCAACCTTTATGGGTCCCATAAAGTCCAGTGAGCTCGTGCTGTGATACGTCTGATGAGTGTAGAAGTCCACTGTTCAATGTCATGTGCTAGATATGTTGACTTCTGAGCAGACGTGGAGAGTAAATATAGTACGGAGGTACGGAGGTACTGTGTGTAAAATACATCAGTACCTTGCCTTATCGCCAAACAGAAACCGCTAAAAGGTCTCACCCTTGATCCCGGCGCTTCGTCCTTTTTCAACATCCAGCTTCCTTTAACGGCGATAGCACGCGAGACAAGCCGTAGTAGTACATCCTTTTGCATATACATATCCCGATAGAGTGACCGTCGGCCAATTAAACAGCCTGACCAAATACGTTGTCCTTTAATGACCGTCTCTGCTCCGTAGCATCGTCACTTGAAGCGATGTCCTGCAAGGAGGGAAAGCCCAACTCCGGGGCTGGAGATACGATGCGCCGCAGGGCTAGTACCTGAAGGCGTGGATGGCGGATGATGAAGTCTAGATCAGCAAGAGCTTGAAATGCTAGCTATGGACTTCTTAAAGGAAGCTGTCCCCGGCTTCATTGTTTCTTTCAGCCTGCTTTGCTTCACATCTCCCGCCAGATTTTTCTTCTCTCTTTACCTCCCCGCATCATGCGCGGTTTTACCATTCTCAATCTGCTTGCGACAGCTTGCTTTGTTGCAGCTAGAAGTCCACAGCACGTTGGGAAGAGCCTGCCCAACGTTGCGTCCAGAGTTTTGTCAAGAGGGCAGCTCGATTCTCCGGTTGATGATCAATTGGTGAAGCGTGCCGCGAAACATCTCAATTCCAAAACCAAAAGTACTCCCGACTGTAATTCCCTATATGTGAAATCCCTAACAATCTCTAGAATTTGCTGTCGATGGCACAAAAATCCCTGATGTGTCCTTTGACGTTGGTGAATCGTATGCTGGTCTATTGCCAATATCATCACACAAGAATGAGACCCGTGAGCTATACTTCTGGTACTTCCCATCTGAAAATGAAGCCGCCGAGAACGAAATAACCATCTGGCTCAACGGAGGGCCGGGATGCTCCTCTCTCGAAGGACTGCTCCAAGAAAATGGACCATTCCTGTGGCAATACGGAACCTTCAAGCCGGTGAAGAATCCATATACCTGGGTCAACTTGACCAACATGGTCTGGGTCGAACAGCCAGTCGGCACTGGCTTTTCTCAAGGTACTCCATCCGCGACCAGCGAAACAGATGTAGCTTCGCAATTCTTGGGTTTCTTCAAGAATTTCCTGGATACCTTCAATCTGCATCACAAGAAAATCTTCATCACCGGAGAGAGCTATGCTGGATACTACATCCCGTACATTGCAGATGCTATGCTGAACACCAAAGATACAAAGTACTATGATGTTGAAGCAATTCTAATGTACGATCCCAGCACCAGCACGAATCAAGTGCAAGAAGAGAGTAAGCGCCCCGTTTCTTCCCCCACCCTATACCTTTTCCTTCTTCCCCCGCAAAAGTTACAACTCAATCGTTCTAACCCAATCACTGCAGTCCCCGTCGTCGCCATGGTCGATGCAAACCTCAACCTCTTCTCCTTCAACGCCTCCTTCCTCGCTACCCTCCACTCCAAAGCCGACTCCTGCGGCTACACCTCCTTCCTCAACGACTACCTCGTCTACCCTCCCAAAGGTCCTCTACCCGACCCGCCCGCCACCGTCCCCGGCTGCGACCTTTGGACCGCCGTCTTCAACGCTGCGCTCGAGATAAACCCCTGTTTCGACATCTACCAAATCGCCACCACCTGCCCCATTCTCTGGGACGTCCTGGGCTTCCCGGGGTCAATTCCATACCTACCTGAAGGCGCAGAGATCTACTTCAACAGGACCGATGTCCAGAAAGCCATCAACGCCCCTCCGACCAACTGGGCTGAATGCGCCGTTGGCAACGTCTTTGCCGGCAACGGCAGCGATTCCAGCCCTCCGAGCGGTCTCTCCGTGCTTCCCCACGTAATTGAACGCCTAAACCGCACAATCATCGGCCACGGCTTGCTGGATATGATTCTCATCGCCAACGGCACGCGCTTGATGATCCAGAACATGACCTGGAACGGCGCCCAAGGATTCCAAAAAGCTCCTTCGGACGAGTTTTTCGTTCCCTACCATAGCGAACTCAGCTTGAGCACCTTAGCAGGTGCGGGCGTTTTTGGCACGACACACACTGAGCGCGGACTTACCTACGTTGAGGTCAGCTTGAGCGGACATAGTGAGTCTCTCTTCCTCCCCAGAACCCTTGTCTTGCAATATTCCAAAACATCCCCAAACTAAAATAACCAACCTTTCTTGCCAGTGGTACCCCAATACGCCCCCAGCGCCGCATACCGCCAGCTCGAGTTCCTGCTCGGCCGAATCAGCAGTCTGACACAGTTGGGCGATTTCACGACACAGACGGGGAATTTCACGGGCAGTAGTGGGATCCCGAGAAAAGTAGATTCGAAAGTCGGATCATGGTAAACGCTATCGCACAAGTTGATGTGCTGCGAAAGAGTGTAGATACGCTAGATTTCAGCATCAAGTAGAATATTATGCTGCAAATCATGACATGATAATACGAAGCGAACACCCCTCTACATACTTCCAGATTTCTTCTCTCACAGCATCGGCCCCTTGTTTCTGCAAGGAAGTCCTGCGACGATGATGTGATGTAGTATTCGATACGATCCTGAGGCAGAGGATGTTGGGAGGGAGGGGGAGGAGGCAGACAGAGTTGAAGAGGCGGCGATGGGAACTACAACCGATCCAGTGCCCAGCTCTTAATTCTTGCTTTCCTCCCCTCCCTCCCCTTTTCCCCCTCCCCTTTTTCCCCCTCACTTCCCCTCCCCTCCCCTCCCCTCCCATTCGCCTCAACCCCCCAACCACACCGTACCCCGATTCCATCACAGCCCAGCGCCGCCATCAACACTATGACGTAAAAAGATCAAAGCCCCCACCGCGATTGTTGATTCGTTGGTAGTGGGGATGGTGTGTGCGGATGTAGTGT
>JAABUT010000548.1_pt1 | contig 58235 bp, 45 predicted proteins | sample 5559281 | NCBI WGS metagenome assembly JAABUT01 (sample SAMN10711880, study PRJNA513359) | rock metagenome | isolation source: Antarctica rocks | place: Antarctica: Victoria Land, Ricker Hills nord | collected 2016-01-04 | reverse complement strand
CGTGACAACCATAATAAATCGCGGGTCAGGGCGTTTATTTACTTGGAGGAACTCAAACTCGATCGATTCGATCAGATTCGCAATTCGTTTTTTTGCTTGGGGTTCTTTGCATTGGAGACTGATCCGGCCTAATTTGCGGAACCGCTGCCGTGTGCCCTCTGGCGCTCGTTTCACTAATCCTTTGAAGTCCTTGTCATGTGTAAAATAATGGCACTATCTTCATTACCGAGAACGGCGATGACTGGGTCCTTGATGCCGCCCGCGAAAAGGTCCCGCACAAACCCTACCCGATGTCCTCGTTCTCGAAGATAGTGACCAACTGCGTCATCAACATTCTCATCAATGATGAGGAACATTTTGGCGGGCGGCACCACCCTCTATCCTGCACGTTTCTGCCGTAGCGCCATTTCGTATACGACCGCTGCTTGAATATCATCCGGAGTTAGCCGTGGATAGGCATGAATAATCGCGTCAGTATCGTACCCATCTTCATGAAAGTTCCACACTGCGGACGTAGGGATACGTGTTCCCGCCAATACTGGGACGTTATGCAGAACCTGTCGATCTCGTACGATACGCCCGATCTGATCAGGCGTTCGCTGGCGCAGGCGGTTTGCGGCCTCCTCCATATCGCGAATAACTCCAATCATCTCGAAGGGAAAACCCTGTTGCCCCTGTTGCTGCGTCGCCATGCGCTCACCGGTTCTCGGATCATCGAAGAAGACCTTGCCCCCACCAACATAGAATTTGATGCTCGCCCATGGCGTTTCGTGATGTTGAGCAAGCCACTCACCCACATAACGAAGTCGCCGCGTGGGAATGTTGTACTTGTTAATAAGAAGGGCGATCGTCCGCAACCCAACAACGTCGCGGAAATCGTAGATGCGACTGAATGGGAGTCGCCGGTTTTCATCCGCGTATCGAGGCGGAAACAAGCCCGTGCGATCCCAATAACTGAGCTGACGCTTTGTCAGTCCAGTCAGTTGACAAACGTTATCGGCGGTAAATGCGACGACTGTCGTCATTAGTACGGGACACTCCTTCAGAATCTCACACTATCTGTATAATCGGTGAAGATCATACGTTCGTATTTCAAGTATACCATGCCTTACCAGCGCGGCTTGATCGGTAGCCAGAAGGGGTCACGCTTGCGCATCTCCGTCACGTCGTCGCGGGCGAGGCTGTTGCGCCGCTGGAAGTTCTCCGCGAGTTTACCGAGCTTGTCCTCATCGATCTCGACGCCGAGGCCGGGGCCGCTCGGCACCTCCTGGCAGCCATCCTTGAAGGTCATCATCTCGCCCTTGATGATGTCCTCCGTGTTCCACGGGTAGTGCGAGTCCGAGGCGTAGATGAGGTTCGGGATCGCCGCGCCGACGGCGGTCATCGCGGCCATCGAGATGCAGAGGTGGTTGTTAGAGTGCTGCGAGAGGCCAAGCCCGAAGGTGTTGCAGAACTTGCCGAGGTCCACGAAGGCGCGCACGCCGCCCCACCCATGATGATCGCCGAGGATCACCTGCACGGAGTTGAGCCGCACCGCCTCCGGGATGTGCTCGAATCGCGTGACGCACATGTTCGTCGCGAGGGGTGTGTGCGTCGTGCGGGAGACGGCGGCCATGCCGACGTTGTCCGCCGTCGGGTCCTCCAAATATTCGAGATCAATATCTTTCAATTTGTACGCGATGCGGATGCTCGTCTCGACGGACCAGATGGCGTTCGGGTCGATGCGCAACTGGTGATCCGGGAACCGCTCCCGCAGCAGGAGCATCGTGCGCACCTCCTCATCGGGCGGGAGGACGCCGCCCTTCACCTTGTGCGTCGTGAAGCCCCACTTCTCGTGGAACATCTCCGCCTCGCGCACCATCGCCTCGGGCGTCATCACCTCGCCCCACGGGTCGTCGCGGGCTTGGTCGGCGTACTTGTAGAAGAGGTACGAGGCGTACGGCACCGTCGCGCGCACCTGCCCGCCGAGCAGGTCCACGAGCCGCTGCCCCGTCGCCTTGCCGATGATGTCGAGGCACGCGACCTCGACGGCGGAGAAGGCCTGCGCGTTGCCCCGCAGCAGGAGACGCATCGGCTCGAGGTTGTACGGGCTTTGGCCGACGATGTGCGCCCGCGCCCCCTCGATCTGCCGCGCCATCGCCGCGCCCCCACCGACCTCGCCCCACCCGACAAGCCCATCATCCGTCGTCAACTTCAGCACGACGCGCACGAAGTACGGCTCATGCACGCCCCACGAGTTGCGCAAGGGTGAATCCGGCGCGGCGACGGTCGTGACCTGCATCTGACTAATTTTCATGGATGTCTTTCCCTCCCTTACTCCGCAACGGCATATTCGAGCGAGCGCGGGTTCTCGACGCGCTTCGATGCATCGAGGATTTCCAGCCCAACCATGTTTCCATTCTTGTCGTAATCGAGGATGATACCGGGCTTCTCTTCGTCGCTTTCCTCGATCGCCGCGCTGTTCAACACGATGCGAAGTATGTCCACTTCGGGATCGTAGGTGATTTTCACTGTGGTTTACCTACCCCCACCCCCTCCCGCAAGGAGGGGGTGACTCAGTGCAATATCGTGCCTAACCCTCAGCATCCAAGCCTCCGCGAGGCTCGCTCCCCCTTCCCACGCCGAGTGATGGAAGGGGGCTGGGGGGTTAGGTTTCCCTCCCTATCCAATCACCACCTCGCGCCCGGTCTCGCTCGACTTCTCCGCCGCGAGCAGGACTTCCATAATGTGGCGGGCGTAGTCGGGGCCGATGGGGGAGGGCGCGCCAGTGAGGATGCTCTGGGCGAAGTCCGTGATCTCCCCCGTGAAACCGGTGCCACCGGGGACGGCATCGAGCGGCGCAGGTGTGTAGTGGCCGTCCGTCGCGGTCCAGACGCCCGCGTTCATGCGGGAGTTGACGCGCACCATGCCGCCGTCGAGGATGTACTCACCCTCGCTCCACTCGTTGCCCTTTTCCTTGCCGTACCCGGTGTGCGTGAAGACGGCGTGCACGCCGCTCGCGAAGTCGAGCATCACGACACAGGAATCGTCCGCCTGTTGCTTGACCATCGGGTTGCCGATCCACGCCTTCACCGCCGTCACCCTGCTATCGACGATCCAGGTGATGCGGTCGAGCATGTGCGCGCCATTCATCTGCCACATGCCGCCGCCCTGCGCCCGGTCGAGGAACCACGGCGGGCGAATCGAGAGGCCGAAGGGCTTGTACCAGACATCGTTCGCGAAGACGATGTTGCCCAGCTCGCCGCTGTGCAGGATGCGCCGCGCGGTGATGTTCGGCGCCTGGTAATGCTCGGAGTGGCCGACCATGATCGTGACGCCGTTCTGCTCCGCCGCCGCTGTCATCCGGTCGCACTCGTCCAGCGTCATCGCCATCGGCTTCTCGATGAAGATGTGCTTCTTCGCCGCCGCCGCCGCGACCGTCGCACCGTAGTGGAGCCAGTGCGGCAGGGCAATGATGACGAAGTCGATGTCGTCCCGCCTCAGCATCTCGGTGTAGTCGGTGTACGGCGCGCAGTCGTTGTCCCGGGAGAACTTCTCCACCCGCCCCTGGTCGACGTCCGCCGCCGCCACGAGCCGCGTCGCCGCCGTCTCCTTGACCGCCTTGGCGTGCCCGCCAGAGACGCGCCCCGTCCCGATGATCCCGACGCCGAGCGTTGCCGTTGTGGTTGCCATTCTCCCTACTCCCTGCCCCCTTGCCTCGAAAGGAGGGTAACCGGAGGGCGCATCGCGATGCGCCCCTCCAATACGACATCTCTCCGCCCAATATCGCGCAAAGCGGGGGCGAACGCTACCGTTCGCCCCCGTATGCCGCACTTCTCGCGCTGCGGCGGCGGTTATCCCTTGACGCTCCCCGCCGTGAGGCCCTCCACGAGGAACTTCTGGCCGTAGCTGTACAGGGCGACGACGGGCACCGCCATCAGGATCGCCCCCGCCATCAACTGCCCGTACGGGTAGATGTCGCCGAAGATCATCGATTGGAGGCCAACCGGCAGCGTCTTCAACTGCTCCTTCGTGATGAAGACGAAGGCGAAGAGGAACTCGTTGAAGGAGTTCGTGAAGGTGAAGAGCGAGACCGCGAGGAGCGCGGGCGTCGCCAGCGGCAGCGTGATGCGCCGGAATGCCTGGAAGCGGGTCGCGCCGTCGATCATCGCGGCGTTCTCCAGTTCCTCCGGGATGCTGCGGAAGTAGCCCATCATCAGCCACGTCGCGTACGGGAGTGCGAAGGTCGGGTACGTGACGATGAGCGAGCCGAGCGAGTTGATCAGGTGGAACCGGCTGAGGATCTGGTAGAGGGGGATGAAGAGCAGTGCGCCGGGGACGAGATAGGTCAGCAGCACGACGCCCGCGAGCGCCTGCGCGCCCCGGAAGCGGAGACGGGCGAGCGCGTAGCCCGCGAGCGAGGCGAAGGTCACAGAGAAGAGCGTCGCGAAGACCGCCACGATGATAGAGTTGCGGAACCACGTCCAGAAGGGGTGCTGACTCGTCAACTTATGGAACTGGCTGAGCGTCCACGGTTGCGGCCAGAAGACGTTTCCCTGCTGGGCTGTGACCTGCAACTCGGACTTGAATGCGGTGATGACGATCCAGTAGAACGGGGCGAGGACGAAGAAGAGGACGAGCGCGAGCGCGGCCCAGGCCGGTAGACGGCCGAGAATGTTCGGCCGTTCCTTCTGCGTGTATTGCCGCTTAATCCCCCGCTCCTGGCGGCGCGCCTCGCCACGATCCGCCAGCGACGCTGAGAGCCAGCCGAAACCGGACCCGAGCGCGACGATGACCGCGAAGATCGCCATGGCGCGGATGAACATGCCGCTGTTCATCGCATAGAGCATGATCGCAAAGAGCGCGATGCCGATATACAGCAGCACCTTGCCGTACGCGGCGAAGAAACGGTCCAGCGCGCTCTCTTCCACCTGACGTTCGGCGCGGCGCATGTAGCGGGCGAGGAAGAAGATGAAGATCGCCAGGATCGGCAGCATCAGGAGCGCAACCGCCGCGCCGGGGCCGAACTGCAACCCTTGAATCGCTTTCTCGTACGCGAAGACGACGAATGGCCGCGTGGAGCCACCGGGGCCGCCACCAGTCAGGAGGTAGATCACATCGAACGTATTGAAGGTCCAGATCGTGGAGAGCAGGGTAGTGACGAGGATGACGTAGCGCAGGCCCGGCAGCGTGACGTTGAGGAATTTCTGCCACGAGCTTGCGCCATCGACCGACGCGGCTTCGTAGAGGTCACCATCGATCGACTTGAGGCCGGCGAGGAAGTTGAGGGTGAAGAACGGGATGCCCTTCCAGACATTGACGAGGATGACGGACGGCATCGCCAGATCCGCTTGCCCGAGCCATGATGCGGGGATGCGATCCACCAGACGCAGATGGATGAACACTCCGTCCAGGTGCGCGGCGATGAGCGCCTTGTTCAGGCCGCCGAAGATCGGGTCGTAGATCGAGCGCCACGCGAGCGCCGTGACGACGGTCGGGATGATCCACGGCAGGAGCACGAGACCGGTGAGGATGGACCGGCCCCGCCGCAGATTGTGCAGCAGCATCGCGGCGATCAACCCCGCCGTGACCTTAAATATCTCCGAATAGGAGGTGAAAACGACGGTGTTCTTGACGGCATCCTTGAAGAACTTGTCGTTGAGCAAATCCTTATAGTTTTGCAGGCCGACGTAATGCTCGGCGTTTGTCAGTTGGCGCGTCGTGAAGCTGAGTTGAATGGCTTTCACGAATGGCCACGCGATCAGGACGGCGAGCAGAAGGAGGAGCGGTAGAACGAAGGGGAGTGCGATCTTCCAGTCCGGCCCGAGTGCCCGGCGCGCCCACGATGTCGACCGTGGCGCCGCGACCGGCGTTGCGAGTGTTCGTTGCCGTGTTGTCTGTGCCATTTTTTCCCTGCTTTTGTCGATCGTGGGCGGTCGTAACCACGCCAGCCGGCTTCCGCGAGACCCGTCACAATAGAGGATTCTGCCGCGAGTATAGCACAGGGTATGCGGAGAGGCACGGTTTCCCGCGCCTCTCCCTGTAGCATCTCCTCCCACAGACGGGCGAACGGCGATGCGCGTCTACTGCTTGATGCCGAGTTGCTCGAAGATCTTGACCGCCTGGTCATGCGCGGCCTTGACCGCGTCGGGAACTTTCGTGCCCTTGGTGATGATATCGGCCATCATGTTCGTGTAGACGAAAGCGCTGTCCCGCGCCTGATCGTGGCCCGGGCTTGGCGTCTGCGGGAAGTGGAACCCGGTCTTCGTCGGGATCGGCAGCTCCGCCTCGATCACCTTGCGCAACGCGGGGAAGGAGGGTTCGCCATTCGTGTAGAAGGGATCGGAATCCCACTGCTTCTTATAGGCGGGCATGACCAGGCCAACCGAGGGCTTGACGATTGCCAGCAGCGAGGTGCCGCCGGCCATGCGCTTGGCGACCTCTTTCGCGAGTTCCGGGTTCTTTGCGCCCTTGAAGATGATCCACGCGCCCCAACCGCCGCCGGGGGTAATTAGCCGATCCGTGCCGGGGCCGAGCAGTGCGGGGAAGACCCCCGTCTTTGGGTAGATCGGACTTTTGTCCGCGAAGGACTTGGCATAGAGCGAGTAGGCGTTCTTGGTGATCCCAAGCGTGCCCGCCGCCCACGCCTCGTTGTTGCCAGTGTCGTTCCAGCCACCAACACCGGGGGGGAGCATGTTCTTGTACTTCGCATTTGTGTAGATGTCCGCCAGGAAGGTGACGGCGGCGACGGTCTCCGGCGAGTTGAGCGTCACCTTCTTGCCGGTATCGTCGTTGAGCGCGCCGCCGTAGGCCTGAATACAGTCCTCGATCAGGCCGTTCGCGTCACCGCCCTGATTGACAGTCATGCCCCAGCCGTATCGGTTCTTCGATGGGTCGGAGATGGCGAGGGCGATATCGCGGGCATTCTCATAGGTCTTGATATCCTCGATCTTCACGCCCTTCTCGTCCAGCCAATCCTTGCGCACGAACCAGCCGCCTGCATTGGAGAAATACGGGATCCCCATCCACTTGCCGTTGATGACGAGGGAATTCTTGATGGAGTCCTCAACCGGGCCGTACACCTTCTGCATCTCTTCAACCACATCGGTGACATCGATGATGTCGCCGAGTTGGGTGAATTGCGAGACGAAGCGGTCGACGTACTGCATGTCCTGCACATTGCCGGACTTAACGGCGGCGTCCTGCTTGGCGACGGCGGCGCCGTCGTCGGTATTGACGTGGTCGTTTGTGACCTCGAAGCCGCCTTGCTTCGCGTACATCTGCAGTTCCGCGTCCATCGCCTTCTGCGTGTCGGGGAAATATTCCTGCCGCGTGATTGTCGTCATCTTCAGGCCCTTGAACTTATCCGCTGGCAGTGGCGGGAAGGTGCCGATCGGGCCGGACGACGCGGCGGTGGTCGTGGTACCACCCGCCGCCGGGGTGCCGGTCACGGCGGAACCACTCGCGGCGGTGGTGCTGGCCGGTGCGCTCCCCGCAGCCCGTGTCGGCGCGGTGGTTGCCACTGCGGGCGATGCCGCCGCGCCAGTCGTCGGGGCGGTCGTGCCCACCGCCTTCGGGGTGTCGGTCGCCGTGCTGCTCCCGCCACAGGCCGCGAGGATCGCCGCCGCCGCGCTCACCGCGATGCCACCGAGGAAACCGCGCCGCGACAGCCCTGAACCCTGCTTCAACCCGTCGTCCATTGTTTCTTCCCTCACACTTCATGCGCGATGCACGCGCATCGCCCGACAAACTCACGCATCCCGGTATCCACCCCGGTGGAATACCCGCACATTCGCCCTTGCTCGTAGACGAGCATCAGTCATCGCCGCTCCCAGAGATTGGGAGGAACGTATCATCGTGGAAAGCGTTTTGTCAAACGAAGACATGCCGCGCGCCCGCGCTTTGAGCATTCGTAACAAAGCGCGGGCGCGTGGCTGCGGGGGCGTTTCTTCGCCGTGTACTCCTTCTACTGCTTCAAGCCCAGTTGCTCGAAGATGAGCACCATCCGGTCGTGCGCCGCCTTGACGGCGTCCTGCACCTTCGCACCCTTCAGGATGATCTCGCCCATCATGTCCGGGAGGACGTATTGGCTGAGCACGGCGTCCGAGCCAGGACTCGGTGAGAGCGGGAAGGTGTATCCGGTCTTGCTCGTCAGTTTGTCCGCCTCGATGATTTTTCGCAGTGCCGGCAGGGAAGGATCGCCGGTCGTGTAGAAGGGGTCGGAGTCCCACAGTTTCTTGTACGCCGGCAGGATCAGCCCGATTGAGGGCTTGGCGAAGTTGAGCAGCGCCTGGCCACCGACCATCTGCTTCGCGATCTCCTTCGCCAGCGGCACATTCTTCGCGCCCTTGAAGACGACGAAGGTGCCGTAGCCGGGCCACGCGATCACACGGTCCGAGCCGGGGCCGGAGACGCCACCGAGGACCGCCGTGTTGCCGTAGACCGGGTTCTTGTCGCGGAACGACTGCGCGTAGAGTGTGTAGCCATTCTGCGAGATGCCGAGCGTGCCCGCGAGCCACGCCTCGTTGTTACTCGGGTCCGTCCACGAGTTGATACCGGGAGGCAGCATGTTTTTGTACTTCGCGTTCGTGAAGACGTCCGAGAGGAAGGTGATCGCGGCGACCGTCTCCGGCGAGTTGAAGACGACCTTCTTGCCATCGTTGCTGACGAAGTTCGCGCCGTAGTTGAAGAGGCAGCTCTGGATCAGGTAGTTGCCGTCGCCGCTCCGGTTCCAGGTGCTGCCCCAGCCATACCGGTTCTTGGACGGGTCGGAGAGCTGGAGGGCGATGTCGCGCCAGTTCTCAAAGGTCTTCAGGTCCTCGATCTTGATGCCCTTCTCCCTGAACCAGTCCTTGCGGGCGAACATGCCCGTCGCGTTCGCGAAGTAGGGGACGCCGTACCACTTGCCGTCGAGGAAGAGTTGCTCCTTGACGCCGTCCTCGACCGGGCCGTAGGACTTCTGTAGTTCCTCCACGACATCCGTGACATCGACGATGTCGTCGAGCGTGTGCCACTGCGAGACGAACCCGGTGACATACGCCGTATCCTGAACATTCCCCGCCTTCACTGCGGAGTCCTGCCGCGTCACTACGTCGCCCTGATCGAGGTTGACGTGCGAGTTGTCCGTCTCGATGTTGAGTTGCTTCTTGATCTTGTCCAGCTCAATATCGAACTGCTGCTGCGTCCCGGAGAAGTACTCCTGCCGGGAGAGCATCGTGATCTTCTGGCCCTTGAACTTGTCCGCCGGGGGCGGCGTGATCGTGCCGATTGGGCCGGAGGCGGCTGCGGCGGTCGTCGGGGCGCCGCCCGCCACCGCGCTGCCGGTTGTCGTGGTGCTCGCCGCCGGTGCACTCCCCGCACGCTTCGTTGCAGCCACCGCCGTGCCCGCGCCGGTGGCGGTCGTTGCCGCGCCACCGGCGGTTGTCGGCGCGGTCGTGCCCACCGCCTTCGGCGTATCGGTCGCCGTGCTGCCGCCGCACGCCGCAAGGATCGCCGCCGCCGCGCTCGCTGTGACACCACCGAGGAATGTCCGCCGCGTCAATGTGTTGCCCTGAACCAGCCGTTTGCTCATCCGTTGCCCTCCACCGATCTTCACCACGAACCATGGACCGGCCATCGCTGGATACGCTGCTCCCGCACGCGCCCCGATGGCACACGCACAACCTTGCTGCCCTGGTAATTCTGCCTGTTTTCTTTCAATGAAACCTGATTGCAGGGTAGCATCGGGGGGAGGCAATTGTCAATGTGAAGAACGCACCACAAGAGCAGCGCGCGGCTGCACGATAGCCGCGTCGGTGCGCTACAATCGGCGCGGTTGAATGATCGAGCGCAATGATGGGAGGAGTGGCGCGATGCCCAGTTTGACATGGGGACCCGATGAGGCGGCGCGTCTCGCCGCGATCCACGACGATCTCGCGGCGGTGAGCACCGCCTCCGCGTGCCAGTTGCTCGTGATGCAGGGGTGGCGCAACACGTACATGCGGGGGTTGCTCCCGCTGGAGCCGCTTGGCCTCGGCGTGCGGCTCGTCGGGCGGGCGCGGACATGCCGCTACCTGATGCGGCGCGGGTCGGACGGCCCACCGAACCCTGAGGCGCGCCGCACATCCGCTGAGATTGCCCTGATCGAGTCGATTGAGCCGGGGGACTTCTTCTGCGTGGACGCGCTCGGCGTGCCGACGGCGGGAATCATCGGCGACATCCTGGCGACGCGCATCAAGTATCGCGGCGCACTCGCGGCGGTGATCCACGGCGCGGTGCGGGACACGCCGTACCTCAAGGGCGTCGGCTTGCCGATCTTCACGGGCGCTTTCCACCCCTCCGCCAGCAACCGGGATGTCGTCGCCGTCGATTACGACGTGCCGTGCAACATGGCGGGCGTCTATCTGATGCCCGGCGACATCATCCTCGCGGACGATGAGGGTGTGCTGGCGATGCCGCTCGACCTCGCAGAGCACATTGCGGCGCACGGCCCCGCCAAGGAGCGGCAGGAAGTCTGGATTCGCGACAAGGTCGAGCAGGGCGGCTCCGTCCACGACTACTACCCGCCGAACGCGGAGAACGCCGCCGCCTACGAGCGCGAGACAGGGCACGAATACCACCGGTAGAACGGTTCATCGCGACGCCCACCCCTCCCTGTCGCTACCGGGAGGGGTTTCTTGTGCCCATTCGCGAACCCCTTGCGCCTGACGCAACGTCAGCGTGTATCGTGCCGGTGGAGGTGACGGATATGATGAAACAGACGCGGGCGCTCCCCCTGCCCCCCGTGGGGAAGGGGAGTTGGGGGGTTAGGAAATTCCCCGGCCGCTGTGACCATACTGTGGGCGCTCTGTGATCGTTTCATGACCGTTCACGGCACGTACCGGTGATTTTCGGCTGTCATCATCAGCATGTGCCGCCGGATACGGCCGACCGCGCGATGCGCGCGGAGCGTGAGCGAAACAACATTGGTCGCTCTGTGGTCTCAGTGATCGGCACAGATGAACTGTCGCATCACGGCGTGTGCGCAACACGAGGCGACAATTTGGACACAGGCGGCTGCTACTGTCCGATTGGCCGCGTGCAACCTGTCCTTTCGGGGGATGCCCGATCCGTTTGTGCAGCGTAGTGTTAGCGGTGGTGTATATGCGGCGCACGTCCGTCAGGAAAGCGTCACGAGCGGTGTTTCCAGTCATGAAGTATGGGAAAGGTCTGAGGTGCGGACCGTGCACGGCAATCAAAATGGAAGAGGTCATATCATGGTGGAGCAAACAATGACGGGAAACGCCCCATGGGCGCAGGCGCAAACGAACGAGGCGCACTCGTCCGTCGCGTCCCCGATCATTCAGGCGATCAACGTCGTCAAGGTCTTCGACACGGGCAGGGTGCAGGTGCCCGCGCTGCGTGGCGTCTCCTTCGGTGTCGGTCGGGGCGAGATGGTGGCGATCATGGGGCCGTCCGGCTCCGGTAAGACGACGCTCTTGAACTGCCTCGCCGGGTTGGAGGCGATTGACCAGGGCCAGATCATCATCGACGACACAGACATCGCCACGATGAATGATAAGACGAAGACCGACTACCGCGCGAAAAACATGGGCTTCGTCTTCCAGTTCTACAACCTCCTGCCCGTCCTCTCCGCCGTCGAGAATGTCGAGTTGCCGCTCGTCGTCAGCGGCGTCAACACGAAGGAAGCGCGGGAGCGGGCGATGCGCGTGCTGGACCTCGTGCGGCTGCGGGAGTGGGCCGGCCACAAGCCGGCGGAACTCTCCGGTGGGCAGCGGCAGCGCGTCACCATCGCGCGCGCCCTCGTCAACGAGCCGGCAATTGTCTGGGCGGACGAGCCGACGGGCGACCTCGACAGCGAGACGGCGGACGAGATCATGCACCTGATGCAGGACCTCAACGCGCGCACGGGCCAGACCTTCGTGCTCGTCACACACGACGCGGGGATCGGCGCGCGGTGCGGCCGCATCATCAAGATGCGCGATGGCCAGATCATCGACGACGGCCTCGGCAATGTCGTCGATCCGCGCTCATTCACGGGCGATGGGCAGGCCCGGCCAGTAACGAGTAACAAGTAGCGAGTAATGAGTAACGAGCGGGACGTGGTTCCCTTCTCGTTGCTCGCTACTCGTTACTCGCTACTTCAATCATAGAGGTAACATATGAACAAACTTTTCGGCATCCCGATGACGAATATCATGGTCGCGCTGCTGATCGCGCTGGCGCTGGTGCTGCTGGTGACGCTCTACATCGCGCTCCGCAATCCGGTGATCTTCCGGCTCGGTATCCGCAACGTGCCGCGGCGGAAGGCGCAGACCGGGCTGATCGTCGTCGGGTTGATGCTCTCCACGCTCATCATCTCCGCCGCCTTCGCGACGGGCGACACGATCAACTACTCGATCGGTGATCTGGTCTACAAGTCGCTCGGCCGCGTCGATGAGGTAATCCGGCCCAAACAGGACCCGAACAGTGTCGGGCAGGGAACAGACAAGATTCCGGCCGCCGTGCTGACGGACCTCGAAACGCGCTTCACGGGCGACCCGGACATCACTGGCTTCGTGCCGTCGCTCGGCAAGGCCGTACCCGCCCTCAATCCGCGCACCGCGCAGAGCGAGCCGATTGTCGCCCTCGCGGGGGTGGACGCGAAGCGCATCGGGGCAATCGGCGGCGTGGTGGATACGAAGGGCAACAAACTCGACATCGGCACGCTGAAGCCGGGCGAGGCGTACCTGAACAAGACGGGTGCGGATAAACTGCAAGCGCAGGTCGGCGATACGATCCAGTCCTTCTACAACAACCAGCCACTTTCCTTCACTGTCGCGGCGATCGTGCAAGACAGCATCTTCAACGCGAATAATACGAACGGCAACGCCTATCCCGGTCTGCTCATCCCGCTCGACCGCGCGCAGGCAATGTTCAACCGGACAGGAGATTACGACGCGATCTTCGTCGCCAATACCGGCACGGTGCGCAGCGGCGTGAACCGGACGGATGCGGTCGTCGGCAAACTCGCCCCGGTGCTGGCCCCGCAAAACCTCGAAGCGAATAAGATCAAGCAGGAGAGCGTGAAGCAGGCCGAACTGTTCGGCAATGTCTTCACGACCTTCTTCCTCGTCCTCGGCCTGTTCGCCATCGCGGCGGGCGTGCTGTTGATCTTCCTGATCTTCACGATGCTCGCGGCGGAGCGCAAGAGCGAGATGGGCATGGCGCGCGCCGTCGGCACGCAGCGGCGGCACCTCGTGCAGATGTTCATCGCCGAAGGGACGGCGTACGATCTGATCGCGGCGGCGGTCGGCGCGATCCTCGGCGTCGCCGTGGCGCTCGGCATCGTGCTGGCGATGAAAGCGATCATCGGCAACGATTTGCCCCTCTCGCCGTACGTGCAGCCGCGCTCGCTCATCGTCGCGTACTGCCTCGGCGTCGTACTGACCTTCGGGACGATTGCCTTCTCGTCGTGGCGCGTGAGCAAACTGAACATCGTCGCCGCGATCCGCGACACGGCGGAGCCGGTGCGTCGCAAGGCGGGCACACGCAGTCTGATCTGGGGCATCCTCATGGTCGTGGCGGGCGTGCTGCTCGCGCTCACCGGCCTTTCGGGCAAGCAGGCCGCGCCCTTCTACGGCGGCGCGATGCTGATCGTCTTCGGACTCGCCCTGATCCTCCGCCGCTTCGGGGTGCCGGAGCGCGGCGTCTTCACATCGGTCGGGCTGTTCGTGCTCGTCTGGTGGTGCGTGCCGTTCTCGGTGCACGACAAAGTCTGGGGCAAACTCCAGGGCGGCATCGAGATGTTCTTCTTCAGTGGAATCGCGCTCGTCACCGGGGCGGTGCTGCTGATCGTCTTCAACACCGATCTGCTCCTGAAGTTCGTGACGTGGCTCGGCAAGCCGTTCGGGCGGTACGCGCCCGCCTTCAAGACGGGCGTCGCCTATCCGCTGGCGAATCGGGGTCGCACCGGCATGACGCTGGCGATGTTCGGCCTGATTATCTTCGCGCTCGTCGTGATGAGCGTGCTCAACACGACCTTCGGCAAGGCGTTCACGTCGGATAAGACGCTCGGCGGCTGGGATGTCGCGGCGGCGACCAACAGCAATAACCCGGTCGGCGACTTCAAAGCGATGGTGCAGCAGGCCGGCGCAGTCAACACGAACGACTGGACGGCGCTCGGCGCCAACCACATTGTCACCGTGAACAACACGCAGGTGCGCATCGCGGGGGCGCCGGAATTCCGGCAATACGGCGCGCGCGGCCTGGACAGCGGCTTCATGGATCACAGCACGTACCAATTCCAGACGCGCGCCACCGGCTATGCCTCCGACCGCGCTATCTGGGACGCGTTGAAGCGTGACCCGACGCTCGCCGTGATTGACGCGACAGCGATCCCGCAGCAGGGCGGTTTCGGCAACAACGGCGGCGGCAAGCGGTTCGAACTGACCGGCGTAAAAGATACCGACAAGACGATGACGCCGATCAAGGTGGATGTCCGCGATCAGCGCACGGGCGCGGCCCGGCAGGTGACGATCATCGGCGTACTCGACCAGACGATGAATGTCAGCAATGGGCTGGGCATCGGGGAGGGCGCCGGTCTGCTGATGAACGACAGCATCTTCCAGCAAATCTTCCCGCCCGACCGCCAGAACACGGCCTACTTCATCGCGCTCAAGAACAGCGCCAACAGCAAGGCGGTCAAGTTCGGCATCAAGGCGGCGCTCGTCAAGAACGGCGTGCAGGCGATTGATCTGCGCGACGAGTTGCAGAAGTCACAGCAGCAAAGCCAGGGCTTCCTTTATTTGCTGCAAGGGTTCCTCGGCATCGGTCTCTTCGTCGGCATCGCCGCGCTCGGCGTGATCGCGCTCCGCTCGGTTGTCGAGCGGCGGCAGCAGATCGGCATGCTCCGCGCGCTCGGCTATCAGCGCGGCATGGTGAGCGCCAGTTTCCTCGTCGAGTCGCTCTTCATCGCCGTCACCGGCGTGATCATCGGCGTCTCGACGGGGCTTGTGCTCTCGCGCAACCTGCTCGCGAGCGGCAACGCGGGTGGCCAGGCAACCGGATTCATCATCCCGTTCGGCCAGATCACGCTCTTCGTCGTGATCGCGCTCGTCGCGGCGTTCATCATGACCGTCATCCCTGCCCGTCGCGCCAGCCGCGTCCCGATCGCGGAGGCGTTGCGGTACGAATAGGGAGTTGCCCTAACCCCCGGCCCCCTTCCCCACGGTGGAAGGGGGCTTTCCGTTCGCGCGCCGCACCGGTTCGGGGAGCCACTGCGGGAAGAGCGTCACTGACAGCGCGGCGAGGAAGAAGCAGAGCATCCCCAGCGGGCCGAGGGGCGGCGCGTGATCGGCGGCGAGGAGGAACGACGAGAGGATGAACAGGCCCGTAGGGACGGATGGTTGTGTGACGAGCGCGAACGCCGCCGATGTACCGAGGATGGCGACCCACCAGACGGGTGTGCCGAAGCCGATGGGTGAACCCACGAACCCGACGATCACCGCGATGAATGTCACGAAAACGACGAGCGAATAGCGCCCGCGAGGCCGGGAAAGCGCGAGGGCCACCGCGAGCAGGCCGATCCGCCATGCCGCTGATCCGGTGGACGCGACCGTGAAGGCAACCGGGCTTTTCCAGAATACATCGAGCGCCTGCGCGATTGTCGCCTGCTGGTCTGCGGGTAATTTCGCCCCGTTTTTGACGAGGATGCCCGTCGCCACGCCGATCAGCGTGTCGAATGCCGGGTAGACCACCGCGAAGAGCGCGAGCGCCACCCGACCCACGCGCGCCGCCGCGCCCGCGACACCATCGAGCAGCAGGCACCCGGCGAGTCCGAGCAGCCCGAACAGGGGTATCTGGATGAGATGGAGGGCGATCCACCAGTCCACATGCGCCAGCACGCCGCGATAGATGCCGACCTCCTTCGTGAAGGTCGGGTGAGTGAGGTCGAGCAGCCCGATAACCAGCGGTGTGCCGAGGATAACGGATCGGCGCACCACGGCGTTTCTGTCCATGCGTGCGAAACTCCTGTCGCGACCCAGCGCGATCTGGCTCAGTGAGGCGTATCGACCGTGGGGACGGACCCGCGTGCACCGCCCGCCGTTCAGTGTCAACCGATGCGCTTTGGAATACAATGATGGCAATAGGGATCGCTGTCGCTCGTGGAGCGGAGTTTCGGATGAGGGTAGCGTGCACGCATGAGTGAAACAGCCAAACAAAGCCTCGCGCGCGGGCTGGGGTATCTCGGCCTGCTGCTGGCGCTCTTCGCCGCCCTGACGCCGGGGTACTTCTATATTCCGGGCGTGCTGGCGCTCGCGTGCGGCGTCGGCGCATTGCTCCTGCGCGAGGGCTATCTCGGGCTGCTCTCGATCGGCTTCGGCATCTTTGGCCTCCTGATCGGCTTCATCCTGACGCTAGCCGGCTTCCGCCTCGGCAAGTAGATTTCTTTCGCCACGAGAGACACGGGGAGCTACGGAGAGACGCGAAGGAAAAAGAAAAAGAGAATAGGCGCCTGCCTCGTGTCTCTTTTTCTTTTCCTCACCTCGTCTCTGTGTCCTCTGTGTCCTCTGTATCGCTGTGGCCATTGTGGGCAGACGCACAGATTTTCGCGGAGCGCGCCGTCCCTCTTGACAGCGGGACGGTTTTTCCACTACCCTCCACCTACAGATTTCGCTACAGTGCGTGGGAACAAAAGGGTGTCCGCTCGGCAGGGCGAGCGTGGCTCGGGAATGAGGAGGGAACCACAATGGCTCGTGTAGTCTTCGACCACATTACCAAGCGGTTCGGTGATGTCAACGCCGTCAACGATCTCAATCTGGAGATCGCGGACGAGGAGTTCCTCGTGCTTGTCGGCCCGTCCGGCTGCGGCAAGACGACGGCGCTCCGCATGCTCGCCGGATTGGAGGAGGTCTCCTCCGGTGAAATCTTCATCGGGGATCGCCGCGTGACGGACCTCGCCCCGAAGGATCGGGACATCGCGATGGTCTTCCAGAACTACGCCCTTTACCCACACATGAGCGTCTTCGACAACCTTTCGTTCGCGCTCAAGCTGCGCAAGTACGAGAAGCCGGACATCCAGAAGCGCGTCGATCAGGCGGGCGGTATGCTCGGCCTGAAGAACCTCCTGCAGCGCAAGCCACGCCAACTCTCCGGCGGTCAGCGGCAGCGCGTCGCGCTCGGTCGCGCCCTCGTGCGGGAGCCGCAGGTCTTCCTGATGGACGAGCCGCTCTCCAACCTCGACGCCGCGCTCCGCGTCCAGACGCGCTCGGAAATCACGAAGCTCCAGACACGCCTCGCGGTCACGACCGTCTACGTCACGCACGATCAGGTGGAGGCCATGACGATGGGGGACCGGATCGCTGTCATGAAGGAAGGCGTCCTGCAGCAGCTCGACACGCCGCAGAGCCTCTATGACCACCCGGCGAACATCTTCGTTGCGGGCTTCATCGGCTCCCCGGCGATGAACTTCGTCGCGGGGACGTTGCAGTCGCAGAACGGCAACCTGATGCTGACGCACGAGAACTACAGCGTCCAGTTGCCGATTGACGGCCGCACGAACGCAATCAAGGAAGACCTGGAGAAGCGGATCGGCAAGCCGGTCGTCATCGGCGTCCGCCCGGAGGACGTGCTCGACCGCGCCCACGCGAACGGCATGAGCGGCATGGTCGGGATGCCCGCGAAGGTAGACGTCGTCGAACCGCTCGGCGCGGAAGTTTTGCTCTACCTCGACTACGGCACCGCGACGCCGATGATCGTCCGCGCCGAGCCGCGCACGACGATGAAGCCCGGTGACGCGATCGAAGTGCTCTTCAAGCCCGATCACCTCCACCTCTTCGACGCGGAGAGCGAGTTGTCCGTCCTCTAGAACCGCGTGGAAAAACGACAGGTCGTGGGGAGCGTTGCTGCTCCCCGCTTTTTTGTCTGCACTCGGAGCGGCTTCCCTGAGTACCCGGTACGCATCGTTCGCCTGACTGCTCAGTCCTCAGTCCTCAGTCCTCAGTCCTTCCCCCGTCCTTCCTCTTCGCTGGCCGCCGACAACAACGAGGTCGCCGTTGCGCCAGACGCACTCGGCGTCGGCGAAGCCCGCCTCATCGAGCAGGATGAGGTGCTCGCGGACGCCGAGGCCGTGACTGAGGAAGTCGCCGTAGACGAGGCACGCGCCCTCATCGAGCGATGCGTAGACCATGTGGAGGAGGTTGCTCAGGCGTGTGCGGAAGACGTCGTCGCTGCTTTCCTCACCGACCATACCGCCGAATGTCGTGGAGGAGACGGCGAGCGCGTACGGCGCGCCGGGGAGGGGCTGACCGGGCGCATCCGGGTCGATCCGATACGCGAGCGGCACGGCGGGCGTGCCACCCTTGCCCATCTTCTTCTGCGCCGTCTCGATGTCCTCCTCGTCCGCGTCGAGCAGCGTGAGCCGGAGTTCGGGGTACGCCGCGTGGAAACGCGACGCGAGCGTGCCGACGCCGCAGCCGATATCGATCACGGCGGCATCTATCGGGAGGGGCGGCACCGCCCAGACGATCGCGGCAACCATCGCGGCGAAGTGGGGTTCGAGGTAGTTAATGTGGATGTCGTACCAGCGGGCGTGCTCCCAGAAGGATGGGTCCGGCGTGCGCGCGAGGCCCCGCCGCCACGAAATCGGTTCACCCATGCCCTGCTCCTTCGCCATATCACGCGCGCCGTCCATGATAAGCGTAGCAAGAACGCCCGGCCCCGGCAAGGGCGGAAATCGATTATTCCGGCCACTTACGCCGCTGACGGATCACGCGAGCTGCGCTGATACCCCCACGTCGCCACGATGAACAGGACGGTTCCCGCTACGAACCAGAGGTCGTACCACATCAGCGGGTCCCAACGATGCGTTGCCTTGGTGATCCCCGCGATAACCAACCCGTCCTGGATCAGAGAGACGACGCTCCGCACAGCGAGGATGATGCATCCTGTCCACGCGGCGACGAGGAGCAGCCGCCTGGGAATAATCTTGCCCCACGATTGCACGAGCGCGAGCGCGAGCGCGGCGCCGACCACGCACAGCACCGCAGATACCAGATCGTATATGCGGAACCACGGATGGCGAAATGCGGCTTGGCAATCGCCAACGGGAAAGCCGGCACAGCCACCGAACAGCCAGTAGATATGCGCGACAGCAAATATCGTCGCCCAGGCAGCCGCCGCGTATCCCACCCATGCCATGAAGCGCCATGGGCGGACGGCTGCGGTATTGCGATCGTGGAGACGCGCCCCGGCAGCCGTCTCTCGTCTCGTTTCGTGTGGAACCAGCGTCACATTCCTTCTTCAGTAGATCGCGGAGGATTGATATGGAGCGCGGAAATCGGTTCCAGGAGCGCGACGGGGAAGTGGGCGCAGATTGCCGCGAGGGGGAGGCCGGGCGTGCCGTCATGGTTGGTGACGGTGAGTTCTTCGCCAGTGAAGAGGTTGCGGAAGTGGCGGCCCGCATACTCCGCAGGCAATGGGAGCCACGTCTCGCCCCAGACCTGTTCACCGAGCGGCGGTCGCTCCTCGCCATCGGTGAGGCCGATGATCAGGCGGGGCGCGACGGCGATGACCGTCTCGTCCCCGTTGGTGCGGGCGAAGGCGCAGACATGATCGGCCTTCGCGCCCGTCGCGTCGAGCGGGACGTAGTCGCCATTCGCGAACAGCGCGTCGTGCGCGCGGCGGAAGTCGAGCATCCGGGCGGTGATGAAGAGCTTGACGCACCCGTCGTCACCGGTCTCCAGCAACTCGCGGGCGAGCGCGACGCCGCCGCAATCGGGGCAGTCGGCACGCTCCCGCAGATCGGCGAGCAGGGCGCGACGATGCTCGTAGTCCACCGGGTGGCGGTTGTCGGGATCGACGAGGCTGAAGTCCCACAGTTCCGTGCCCTGATAGATGTCCGGCACGCCGGGCGACGCGAGCTTCAGGAGCGTCTGTGCGAGCGCGTTCTGCTGCCCATAGAAGGCGACGCGGCGTTGCAACGGCGCGAAGTCCGCGAGGAAGGCGTTGCCGTCGCCGTCCGCGAGGAGGCCGTGCACGAACTCCCGGAGCGCGCGGTCGTACTGCTCGTTCGGGTTGATCCAGCTCGTGTGAACCTTCGCCTCCCTGGTGGCCTTGAGCATGTACGCCGTGATCCGCTCGCGGAACTCCCCGAGTGAATCCAGCGATGGCATCGCCACCGGCCACGCGCCGAGCAGCGTCTGGTACAACAGGTACTCGGCGTTCCGGTCGGGGTACCGCTCGCCGCCGATCTCGGTCTTCAGGCGGGCGGTGATGCGCGTCCAGCGATTGAGGGCGGCGCGCCACTCGTCGGGGATCTCCGAGAGCACGTCGATCCGCGCGCGGACGTCCTCGCTCCGCTTCGTGTCGTGCGTGGAGGTCGCGAGCATCGTGTGCGGCCAGTGGCGCGCGCGGGCGCTGTTCCGCTGGTGGAACTCTGCGAGCGGGACGCCGAAGTGGATCGGGTGCCCGCCAACCTCGTTGAGCGAGACGAGGCGGTTGTAGACGTAGAACGCGGTGTCCTCCACGCCCTTCGCCATCACCGGGCCAGTGATCTGCTGGAACTTCATCACGAATTCCAGCAACTTGGGCTGGTCCTCAGGGCGGAAACTCCCGACGTTCCGCAGGAGCAGCGTATCCTGGACGAAATCGAAGATCGCGGCCGCCGTGCGCGGGTTGCGCCGCTTCGCCTCTGTCACCGCCGCCTCGACGTACTGCTCATCGTGCCGCGCCACCGCCTCCATCGTGTCCGATGTGTAGGTACGGTAGACGGGGAGGCAGGCAATCACCTCGCGGATGGCGAAGGTGAGGCTGTTCAGCGTGAAGTCGCGGTACGCGCGGCTCCGCTCGGAGATGCGCTCCAACTGGTAACTGAGCGCGTTGATCTCGCTGGCGAGGGCGATCAGCATAATCATCTTTTTCGTGCCGTTGACCAGGGTGCGGAACGCCGTCGGGGTGCCGGTGAAGCGCGCGTATATCTCGTCAATTGCCTTGCCGTTGTTGCGGTCGACGAACAGGCCGTTCAGATCATTGAGGAAGTCATAGCCCGTCGTCCCCGCGACCATCCAGTCGTCCGGCAGTTCCTCATCCTCGGTGAGAATCTTCTCCGCGACGACGTAGAGCGGCAGCCGCGCCGTGTCCGCGCCATCGGCAGCGTGGACATGCTCCGCGAACCAGCCCGCGACGGCGTCCCGCACCTCCTCCGCGTCGTCGGCCTCCTGCGCGGGGAGGCGGGCGCGGACGCGCGCGAGGATGTACTCCTCCTGCAACTGCCGGAAGTACTCCGGCGGGTTCCAGAGGCCGTCGGGGTGGTCGATGCGCAGGCCAGTCACCTTGCCCTCCGCGAGCAGGCGGAAGACGAGTTCGTGCGTCGCGTGGAAGACCTCGGGCAGTTCGACACGAATCGCCGCCAGCCCGTTGATGTCGAAGAACCGGCGGTAGTTGATCTCCTCCGCCGCGACGCGCCAGAACGCGGGGCGGTACGGCTGCGCGTCCAGCAAATCATCCAGCAGGTCGCTGCCGCGCTCATCGGTCGCGTTGAAGGCGTTCAGCGCGGCATGGATCGCGTCGCGAATCTCCGGGCTGGCGTCGTACAGGGCGGCGACGCGCCGCTTGATCACCTCCTTCTCGCGATTGCGCTCCGCCATTCTGTCGGGCGATTGCTCGTCGGAGGCGGGGAGATAGCTGAGCGCGGTCAGGATGCTCTCGAGTTCCAGCAGGTGCTCGTCCTCGGCATCCAGTTGCTCCTTGAGCGCGTCGAGTTGGTAACCGAGGATGCGGTCGTACGTCTGCGGCGCGACGGGCAGGATCGTTTCGTAGTAGTGCAGGAGGAACCCGCCGTTCTCGTAGCCGAGGCGGAGTTGCCCGCTTTCGAGCACCGCGCCGTACTGGTCGCCGAGGATCGGCAGGAGCACCTTGTTCGCCAATTCGCGCTTGACGGGGTGCCAGTCGATGTCGAAATAGCGGGCGTAAAGCGAACTCGGGCCGTTTTCGAGCACGTCCATCCACCACGGGTTGTGGGGGTCGCTGATGCCCATGTGGTTCGGCACCATGTCGAAGACGAGGCCGAGGCCGTGATCGCGGAGAGCGCCGGCGAGGGCGTCGAACTCGGCCTCGGTGCCGATCTCCGGGTTCAGCATCCGGTGGTCGCAGATGTCGTAGCCGTGATCGCTGCCCGCGCACGCCCGGAGCAGCGGCGAGGCGTAGCAATCGCTGACGCCGAGATCGGCGAGATAGGCGACGAGCGCGCGCGCGTCCTCGAAGCGGAAGTTGCGGTTAAACTGGAGCCGATACGTCGCGCGCGGGATGCGCGCATCGTCGAGCGTCTCCTGCGCGAGATTGGCGACCGATGGCAGGGCGCGAATTTCTTCCAGCGTTGTCTCCCCCACTTGCATATTCAGCCCTTCCCCCAGCGCGATGAAATGCGCCACCCATGTTTGCGCCGCCCCGTCGCCCCGCTTCGCGACGCGATAGTACGCGCGGTACTGCGTCTGGAGCAGATCGTAGTAGACATTCTGCGCGCGCCAGAAGACGATCGGGAACGGGAACGACCGCGCGAGTGTGACGACACCCACCAGCGCGGCGAGCGTCGGGGTGTCGGCGGGGTCCGCGCTGAGGAGCGATGCGAGCCGTTCCGCACGCTGCCGGAGGATATACGAGAACCCGGCGGTGTCGAGTTCCACATGCAACATCTCCGCGTCCGCGATCAGCGCGTGGATCCGCCCCACATCAAATGTCTCCTCCGCCAGTGCGCGACGCAGGTCCACGTTGAGCAGGAAGGCGGCGGCGGTCTCGAACGCCTTCGGCAGCGGCACATGGAGGTCGCGCACGAACCGCATTAGCGGTACCTGACGGTCGTACAGTTGGCGGTAACTCGCCTCGTCCTCCGTGAGCGTCGCGTTGAGCACGCGATCAAGAATTTTGCGCTGCTCGTCGCGGAACAGGGCCTTGAGCGAATAGGTGGACGCGCCGAAGTAGTGATCCATCGCGCGGATCACGTCCGGGAAATCGACCCGCGCGAATGCCTCGGTCACGTGCGCAGCGAACGCATCGTACGCCTCTGGGGCGGTCGCGGGGCCGACGCCACAGGAGATCGTATGGTCGCCGAGCGAGAGCGCGCCGAATGTTACCACCGCCGACTCGCCTGTGATGCGCGAGGTGAATCGCGCCCGCCCGATGACGAGCGCCGCCTTGCCCGCTGTCTGCTTCCGGAACTCCTCGCGCTCGACGGTGTAGCAGTAGATCCACGTGTCGTCCGGGTACTCCTCGAAGAGCGCGCTGATGGCGTAGTGCGCGGCGAGTTTCTCCGTGGCCACCACGGCGGGCTTGACGAATTTCTCGTAGATCACGCGGCCATCGCGGTGCTCGCGCAGGTTGCTCTTCGCTTCCTGGAGCAGATCGAGGAATTGCGGCTCGAACGATGCGCCAGAGAGCGTCTCCGCCAGTTGAATCACCCGCCCGGCGTACTGGATCACCTGCACCGTCTCGATGCCGGAGAGTTCGTCGAAGAACCAGCCGCAACTGGTGAACATCAGCATCGCGTGCCGCTGGAGTTCGAGCAGTTCCCAGAGCCGCACGCGCTCCCCCTCCGTCAAGGTGTGGAGCGTGTGCGCCCCGAGATAGCGCGCAACGTTCTCCACCGAGCGATCGAGGATGATGGATATGTAGTCGTCCCGCGCCGCCCACGGGTCATGCACCAATGCGCGCATCCCCGCCTCGTACACGGGCACGACGGCGTCCCGCAGCCAGTCCAGCGCGGCGCGGATCGGCCCGCGCCATCGCTGGTTCCAATCCGGTCGGCCGCCGGTGTTGCAGCCGCAGTCGCTCCGCCACCGCTCGACGCCGTGCTCGCAACTCCACGCGGTGTTCTCAATAATCTCCACCTCGTGCGTCGGCGGGTGCTGCTCGCGGTATTCGCCGTAGATCGTCAGCCGCGCGAGGTCGTTCGTCTCGATGTGATGGAGCGCGTAGGCGAGCGCCATGTCGCCATAGGCGTGATGGTGGCCGTACGTTTCGCCGTCCGTCGCGATGTGGACGAGTTGCGGCTCGGGTCGCTCATCCGGGAACGCGCCGAGCAGGCGGTTCGCCAGGTTCTCGCCCCGGTTCAGTATCCCCTCGAAGGCGACCCCGCGCGAGATCGGGCCGTCGTAGAAGAAGAGGTCAATCGCCCGACCCGACGGCAGCCGCTGCGTGTACGGCATTCGCGGGTCGATCCGCCCCCCCGAGACATCGCCCCACTCCTCCGCACCCATTGCGCGCACCCGCGCGGCCTGCGATGGCGCGAGGATCGTGTAGCGGATGCCGAGTTCCGCCATGATATCCAGCGTTTCGAGATCAACGGCGGTCTCCGCCAGCCACAACCCCTCTGGCTCGCGACCGAAGCGCTGCTTGAAATCTTCAATTCCCCAGAGAATCTGCGTCCATTTATCGCGCCGGTTCGCCAGCGGCAAAATCATGTGGTTGTACGCCTGCGCGATGCCGGAACCGTGGCCGGAGAAGCGCCGCTGGCTCTCCCGGTCAGCGTCGATGATCGCCTGGTAGATGTCGGGCGCTTTCGCCGCCAGCCACGCGAGCAGCGTCGGGCCGAAGTTGAAGCTGATGCGCGCGTAGTTGTGGACGATCTGCGCGATCCGCCCCTCACCGTCGAGGATGCGGGACGCCGCGTTCGGCGCGTAGCATTCCGCCGTGATCCGCTCGTTCCAATCGTGATATGGGTAGGCGGAGTCCTGCAGCTCGATCGCTTCGAGCCACGGGTTCTCGCGCGGCGGCTGGTAGAAGTGTCCGTGAATGCAGATGTAGCGTTCAGTCATTCGATTTCTTAGGTCCCTCTATCTATCTATAGTAAAGAGCACGAAGCTCATCGGTTGCATCGTCACGGACAGGTCGTCCGCTACGGGGAGTATAGCGGGAATCGTACTGCCCGTGCCGCGCCACCACTCGTCCATGGAGTCGAGCGCTTTGGTCCACGCGCCGCTCTCCCCATCCAGTGCATCGACGGTTGCTTCAACGGTCATCGCCTGTGCCACATCGCTGAAGTTGAACAGGGCGAGTGTCTGGTGCACGCCTGCCCACCGCCGCAGCATCAGCGTGCTCGTTGCTTCATCGTACGTAATGGCAAGGGTGTTCAGATCAAGCGACGCGAGCGGCGGCAGCGTGCGGCGCAGCCGCAGGAGTTCGCGGTAGAACTGCCAGAGCGTGCCGTGCGGGCCGTCCTCAAGCGCGCGGTGCGACAGTTTCGAGCGGGCGAACGTCGCCGTGTCGTGCGGGTCGGGCACCTCGCCCTGCCAGCGGAACGCGGCGAACTCGGCGCGCCGCCCCCGCCGCACGGCCTCGATCAAATCCGCGTCACCGTGGCTCGTGAAGAACTGGAACGGTGCGGGTTCGCCGTACTCCTCGCCCATGAAGAGGAGCGGGATGTACGGCGAGAGGATCACCGCGCCCGCCGCCAGTTTCAGCGCGTCGTAGGAAAGCGTCTGGCTCAGGCGGTCGCCCGCCGCGCGGTTGCCGACCTGGTCGTGGTTCTGCGCGCAGACGACAAATTGCTGCCCGTGCGTCAGCGCCGCGCGGTGCGGGTAGCGCGGGGAGGGATGGCCCGTGTCGAAGTTGGCGCTGTCCCGGATGGCGCGGGCGAGATCGCCAATGCCCGCGAACGGCGCGTAGTAGCCGCTCCGCTCCGAAGTGAGCAGGACGTGGAGGGCGTGGTGGAAGTCGTCGCTCCACTGCGCGTCCATGCCGTACCCACCCTGCTCCGGCGGCTGGATCACCAGCGGATTCTCCAGCTCATTCTCCGCAATCAGGTAGCGCGGGCGACCAATTTCTCCCGCGCGCCGATGCACTGTCTCCGCCAGTTCCCGCAGGAAGGGGTACGCGGAGTCGTCCTTGATCGCGTGGACTGCGTCGAGCCGCAGCGCGTCGAAGTGGAAATCCACCAGCCATTGCAGCGCGTTCTCGATGAAGAAGCGGCGCACCTCAGCGTTCTGCGCGCCGTCGAAGTTCAGCGCCGCGCCCCAGAGCGTCGTGTGGCGATCCGTGAAGTACGGGCCGAACTCCGAGAGATAATTGCCCTCCGGCCCCAGGTGGTTGTAGACCACGTCGAGGATCGCCGCCAGCCCGCGTTGGTGGCAGGCGTCCACCAGCCGTTGCAGCCCCGCCGGGCCACCGTAGGAATGCTGCGCCGCGTATAAATCGACGCCGTCGTACCCCCAGTTCCGCTCGCCGGGGAACTGCGCGACCGGCATGATCTCCACGGCGGTGACGCCAAGTTCCTTCAGCGTGTCGAGGTGCGGGATAACGGCGTCGAACGTCCCCTCCTCCGTGAACGTGCCGATGTGCAGTTCGTAGATGACGAACCGCTCCAATGGCGGCGGAGACCACGCGCCGTCCTGCCAGTCGTACGCGCGCGTATCCGTCACCTGCGACGGGCCGTGCACGCTGTCCGGCTGGCAGCGGGAGGCCGGGTCGGGTCGCTGCTTCGTCCCATCGAGGCGGTACAGATACCGCGCGCCGGGTGCGACGCCCTCGGCCGTCGCACGATGATAGCCGTGCGCGTCGCGCGCCATCGGGATGGATCGCTCGTTCGACCCGACCAGCGCGACTTCCATTTGTGCCACCGCAGGCGCCCAGACAAGGAAATGGCACCGACCATCACCATGAACGGTCGCGCCAAGTTGCTCGTGTATCTGCATTGAATACCCGTTTTCCCTCACTAATTATTCATGTACGTAATCCCGACCTGCAGACACAGCCAACCAGCCCCAGTATACCCGCCCGCCTCACCGCAGGAATGAGACCAACGACGCAACATCGACGCGGGGTTCAGCCGAACGCGAGCGCAGAATCCTACACTTCATTTCAACTTCACCCCCATAACAAACTTGGCCTGAAAAACGATTAAGTAGATGGACCACACGAGGATCCGGCCCAACACCGCTCGGATGTGGTCAAACGCGATCTGATGCTACGGGAGTCGATATGATGAGGACCGGTCAACGAGCCGCCAGGAATTGCCGGGCGACGACGATCCGCCGCGACGTGTGCATCCTCGTCGGCGTGTTACTCGTGGTGACCGCGCTGCTCCTGCGCGCCACGTTCGCCAACTTGACGAACGGTGGGTCGCTGATGCACAGCGTGCTCTTGCTCTCGCTGAGGGTGCTGCTTGCGGGAGCGCTCGTCTTCTTCGTCTGGCGCCGCTGGTGCGAGGCGCGCGACGAGAATTACGCCCACCAGCAGACGGAGGAGACATTGCGTCTCCAGCACGGCTACCTCGCCGCGCTGCACGAGACGAGCCTGGGGCTGATGGATCGCCTCGCGCCCGAGGATGTCCTGACGACGATCGTCACGCGGGCGGGGGAATTGCTCGGCACATCCCACGGGTTCGTCGATCTCCTCACGCCGGATGGCGCGGGTCTCGAAGCGACCGTCTGCACCGGGCTTTTCCGCCACAATACGGGCGAGATGATCCAGCGGGGTACGGGCCTCTCGGGGAAGGCATGGGAAACCGGCCAACCGATCGTCGTGGACAACTACTGCGTGTGGGCGGGGCGTCTCCGAACCGCGCCCGGCGGTATGCTGGCGGCGATTGCCGTCCCGCTCGTTTCGGGCGGGCAGTTCCACGGCACCCTCGGCCTCGCGTACACCAGCCCCGGCAAACGGTTCGGGGAGCATGAGGTCGCGCTGCTCGTCCGGTTCGCGCATCTCGCCGCCATCGCGCTCGATAACGCCCACCTCTATCGCGCGGCACAGCACGAATTACGCGAGCGCGAACGGGCGCAGGCGCAACTGCACGAAAGCGAGGCGCAGTATCGTCTGCTGTTCGAGGCCAACCCGCAGCCGATGTGGGTCTTCGACTTGGAGACGCTCGTGTTTCTCGCGGTGAACGACGCGGCGGTGGCCAACTACGGTTACACGCGGGGCGAATTCCTGGCGATGACGGTGAAGGAAATCCGCCCGTCCACGGAGGTCGCAGCCTTTGTCACGAGCCTCGCGACGCGCGACTGGGAGCGGGGACAGCAGCGTCTGTTCAAACACCGGAAAAAGGATGGCACAATCATCGATGTCGCGGTTCGGCTGAACGATATGACATTCGCGGGCCGCAAGGCAGGTCTCGTGCTCGCGACCGACATCACCGAGCGCATACGCGCGGGGGCGGAACTGCAAGAAAGCGAGGAGCGCTACCGCCGCCTTGTTGAGCAATCGCCGGAAGCGATCCTTGTGCACTGCGACGAGCGCTATGTCTACGCCAACGAGGCGGCGGTGCGACTGCTGGGCGGGGAGCGGCCCGAGGAGATCGTGGGCCGCTCCGTCCTCGACTTCGTGGTCCCGGAGGATGCGGCGCTGGTGCGCGAGCAGGCGCACCAGACGTACGAGCGGCGCGACGCGGCGGAGACGATGATCGAGGTGAAACGCCGTCGGCTCGATGGCGAAATCCGCGTGACGGAGGCATTCTGCATCCCGATCACCTACAACGGCAGGGACGGGGCGCAGGTGATCTACCGCGACATCACCGAGCGCAAACGGGTGGAGGAGCAACTGGTGCACACCGCGCTCCACGACAACTTGACCGGTTTGCCGAACCGCACCTTGTTCATGGACCGGCTCAAGCAGTCGCTCGAACGCAAGAAGCGGCAGGGTGCGTACCAATTCGCCGTACTCTTCGTAGACTTCGACCGCTTCAAGAACGTGAACGACAGCCTCGGGCATGTGCAGGGCGACCGCCTGCTCCGCGTGCTCGCGCAACGGCTGGAGAAGAGCCTCGACCCCGCGTACACGATCGCGCGGCTCGGCGGCGACGAGTTCGCGATCCTGGCGAACGAGATCACGGAGACGCAGGACGCGATCCGCATCGCCGAGCAACTCCAGCGGGCGATGACGCTGCCAGTCGTCCTCCGGGGCAGCGAGGTCTTCATCAGCGCGAGCATCGGCATCGCCATCAGCGCGCGCGAGTACAGCCGCCCGGAGGAAATGCTGCGGGACGCGGACACGGCGATGTACCGCGCGAAGGCGCTCGGCGCGGGGCGACATGTCGTCTTCGACTCCGCGATGCACGCGCGCGTCGTCGCGCTTCTCCAACTGGAGAACGATCTGCGCCGGGCAATCGCGCGGGACGAGTTCCAGGTGCTGTATCAGCCGATTGTCTCGCTCATGACGGCGGAGACAATTGGGTTCGAGGCGCTCGTGCGCTGGCAGCACCCCCGCCTCGGCTTGCTCTCCCCCACCGATTTCATCCCGCTCGCGGAGGAGACGGGGCTGATTATCCCGCTCGATCAATGGATCCTGCGCGAGGCGTGCCGCCAGATGCGCATCTGGCAGGGGCAGTTCCCAGCGTTGCCCCATCTCTCGATCAGCGTCAACATCTCCGGCAAGCAGTTCGCCCAGCCGGATTTCCTCGACCATGTCACGCGCATCCTCGCGGAGACCGGACTCGACACGCACCGGCTGAAGCTGGAAATCACGGAGAGTGCGCTGATCGGCCAGGCGGAGATGGCAGAGGCGGTGCTCTGGCGAATGCGCGCGGCGGGCATCCACGTGCAACTCGATGACTTTGGCGTCGGTTACTCGTCGCTCAGTTACCTGCACCGGTTCCCGATCGACACGCTGAAGATCGACCGCTCGTTCGTCAGCAGCGCGGGTATGCGCAACGAGGACGCGGAGATCATCCGGGCCATCGTCACACTCGCGCACAACCTGAACATCGATGTCATCGCCGAGGGCATCGAGACCACCGAGCAACGGGCGCACGTGCAGGCATTGGAGTGCGACCTGGGTCAGGGGTACTACTTCTCGCTCCCGCTCCACGCGGGCATGGCGGAACGGCTGCTGACCGAATGCACCACCGCCGAAATCGCCGCCGACTAGCGCATGAGATATGGACCGGGAAAAGCCTGCGACTGCCCTTCGCTCATGCGAAGGGCGCGAATCCTCCGCTGCCCTGACAACAGACGGAATATGGGCGGTTATAGCGGTGTGCAGAGACGTTGCCGCACGCGCCGTCGATCGTCGGGGCGCGGCTCGACGCGCCCTTGCCGAGGTGAGCGTGGGCGCTGGTTTTCATGCCTGCCGTGATCCTCGCGATGGGCTGCATCGCGGATGTGGCCCTGAATGTGGCGATCACCGACCCGCAGGCCGGGCGGTTCCTGCCGGAGGTCTGCGGTCTAGCCGTCGGTGCGCTGACGGTGCTGACGTTCGCGCGGCGGCGGCACGCCTACCTCGCGGCGGGTGCGCTCTTCGCCCTCGTGGAGATGATCGTGGTGATGCTCGCCGTCCCGCTCGCGCCACGGGTGGGGCTGTGCGTAGCGTCACTGGCGACGGCAATCGCCTGCTTCATCGTCTACGCACGCGGGCCGTGGGCCCCCCTCGACGCCCGCATGGCGGAGTGACCGCGTATCCCTTGTGGCTTCATGCAGAATTACCCCGTTCCCTGTCCTTTTGGACTGCTTAAAGACTGGCCACACGGACGGTGCACTCATGGCATCTCGCTTGCTATAGTGAGAGCAACAGAGGCGCACTGGTTGCCTGGGTTCTGCGGGGATCGCGGACGCGGACAATCCACAGCAGCCCGCACTGTTTACCTCGTTCATCGCTTCCCTCTTCCCCATTCCCTGTGGCGGCGCTCCCCAGTGTCGCCATTTTTCTTCTGTTCCGCTGTTCACGGTTCTCATTGGTTGGCGATGCTGCTGCGGTTTGCCGCAGGGCGTATGCGTTCTCGCCATGCCGGTCCATCAATCGAACGACTACGGGATACGCACCTGCAATCGTTGTATGGTACCCTCGCCAGTAAGGATGGATGCCGCACCGACAACGAAAGGGACGAAGTATGCGCGCAGTTCAGATCATACCGCCCGTCGCACCGGACGACCTGAAACCGATTGAAATCATGGAGCCGGAGGCGGGGCCGGGCGAGGTGCTGGTGCGGCTCCATGCGGCGGCGCTCAATCACCGGGACTTGTACCTCCTGCAAGGGGGGCGGACGCCGGAAGGTCATGCGTTCGTCGTTGGTTCCGATGGCGCGGGCACGGTCGAGGCGATTGGCCCCGGCGTGCGGGAGGCGGGCGTCGGCGATCAGGTGCTGGTCTTCCCCTCGATGCGCTGGGGCAATAAGGAGAGCGCGCCCGGCCCCGGCTTCGAGGTGCTCGGCGGGGCGGACAACGGCACCTTCGCGGAGTACATCGCGCTGCCGCTGGAGAATGTGCGCCGCAAGCCGGACCACCTCTCGTGGGAGGAGGCAGCGGCGCTCCCGCTCTCCGGCCTGACGGCGTACCGTGCGCTCATCCCCCGCGCCGGATTGCAGACGGGCGAGACCGTGCTCATCCACGGCATCGGCGGCGCGGTCGCCCTTGCCGCCCTGCAAATCGCCGTCGCGAAGGGGGCGCGCGCCATCGTCACGAGCAGCAGCGACACCAAACTCGAGCGCGCGAAGGGCCTCGGCGCGGCGGTGACGATCAATTACGCCCGCGCGGACTGGCTTGCCGCCGTTCAGGAGGCGACGGACGGTGAGGGGGTGGACGTGGTGCTCGAAAGCGTTGGGCAGGCGACCTTCCCCGGCAGCATCTCGGCGGTGAAGGCGGGCGGGCGCATCGCGACGTTCAGCACGACGACGGGCGGCACGCCGACAATCAACCTGCGCGAGTTGTTCTGGAAACAGGCGACCATCCTCGGCACGACGATGGGCAGCGCGCTCGACTTCACCGGCCTACTCGAACTCTACCGCGCCCACAGCCTCCGCCCCGTGATCGACCGCGTCTACCCCCTCGCGGAGGTCGCGGACGCCTTCAAGCGACTCGACGCGGCGGAGCAGTTCGGCAAGATCGTCCTCTCTATCGCGTGAGCACGCACGCCAGCCACGCGGACGAGGGGCGCATCTTCCACGCGCCGGACGGCATCGAGATTCTGCCGTTCGACCTCCCTGGCATGGCGCACCTCTCGTTCGTGGAGGGGCGCATCCCGCCGCGCTTGGAGCCGTACCCGATCCACCTGCACGGCGCGCTGGAGCAGGTGACGTACGTGCTCGCGGGCCACATCGGCGTCACGACATGGGACAGCACGAACGGCGTCCCGACAACTTTCGACGCGGCGGCGGGCGATGCCTTCGTGACCCTGCCCCTGCAAACGCTCTCCTTCACCAACACAGGGCTTGAGACAGCGCGCGTGCTCTTCGTCTGCGCGCCCGCCTACCCGCCCGACGATGGCGATACCCGCCTCGTCGAAAATCACCACGCGCCGACGGACGATGAGCGCGCGTGGTCACGCGAACGGCATCGGGCGGCAATCGCCGCCTTCGGCGCTACCGCCACGGCGCGAAGTCAATAAGGCGCAGTTAGGGGCGCTTTTCCCGGTGGCGTAGGCTTTCAGCCTGCGTCCCTCGACAAATTGGGGACGCAGGCTGAAAGCCTACGCTACCGAAGCCATGGGCTTGTGGCATCACCGGATTGCTCACGTCGGCAGACCGGCACGCTGGAAATCGAAGGGTTGTTGCGGGACGGCGGGATTGCCGTACTCGACGGTGATGAGCGTGTGCGACTTCAGGGGGATCGCGCGCAGGTCGCCGGTGTATTCCGTGCCGTCGAGGATGATCCGATCCGGCCGGTTCGCCGTGATCCGGTCCAGCAACGTGCGATCAACCGGGGAGACCGACCAGATATCGAGGAACGCGCCGAGGGTGAGCTGATCCTTCACCGGCGCTTCCACATGAATGACGCCGTCCGGCGAATGGGTGTGGAGCCAGTAGAGGCAGGGCGCGTTCGGCGTTTTACCCGAATCGGAGAAGATGCCGATCAGCGCCGGGAGCGCGGTCTCCTGGCCATTGACGACCACATTGAAGTGCTGATGGATATGCTGCGTCTGCCCCTCCGTCGCCCCGCACTGGACGCCGTCAATTGGCTTCCCCGCGACAAACCCACCCGCATCCGTCGTGCCGCCCCGACGTGACACACTGACCGCAATGATGGCGATGAGCGCGACGAGGATCACCGCAGCGGCTGCGCCCCGGAGCCACCCTTGTCGTTGCCGCCGCACGTCGTTGCGCGATCCCTTCCGCGCCGACTGATTGAGCAGCTTTCGCGGACGTTGCGCGCGCGAATCGGGGGTGTGGGACGTGGGCATGAGGCACCTCGGTGATCAGCGGTGGGCCTGTGGCGTTCGCTCCGTGCAATCGCCGCTGCCATCATAGCCGGGGAAGAAGCCAGTAGCCAGATGCTAGAGGCCAGATCGTTGATGAGCACCTTCCGGCTACTGGCTACTGGCTACTGGCTTCTGGCTTCTTCCCCCATGCTACTTCTTCTTGGCAGGCGGGTTCTTGGCGAGGGCGAGGACGCGGTCATACTCCGCCTTGAACGCCTTCGCGATGTCGGGGTTATCGACGATGAGCAGGTTCTCGTCGTTGCTTTTGGCCGCGTTGTCGGAGAAGTTAAACGAGCCGAAGACCGTGAGGTGATCGTCGATAATGATGACCTTGTGGTGCATCACCCAGGGGTTCCCGTCCGTGTAGACATCCAGCCCCGCCGCCTTCATCTTGCCGTATTCGCTCGTCGGCACCTGCGAGCCGGTCGTCTCGAAGACGCCACCGACGGTCAGCCCCGCCTTCTGCTTGTCGATCATCGCCCTGCCGATGTCGTCCTGCGTGAAGGAGAAGGCGAGGAAGTAGACGCTCCGCTGCGCGTTGTTCACCGTACGCACGATGTTGCCGATCGTGTCGTCCTCGGAGGCGAAGTAGTTCTCGATGCGCGTACCGTCGATGTTCACCACCGGATTCGGCACGCCCTTCGCCTTGTTCGGGCCGAAGGTCTTCTTCTCGAACATCTTCACAAACTCGGCGGTGTAGTTCTGCGCCAACTGCGGGTTGTGGATGATGATCTGGTTGTTGTTCAGGTGGTAGGTGTCCCCGTCGGTATAGTTCCACGAGCCGGTCTCGATCCATTCATTGTCCACGACGGTGAACTTGTTGTGCATGATCGGGCTGCGCTTATCATCAACAATCGGGATGCCGACGACCTTCAGTTTGTCGAACGCGGACTGAATCTCCTTGTTCTTCGTGTCCGTCAGCGTGTCCGTGTCCGTCACCATGCGGACGACGACGCCACGCTTCTTCGCCCGTGCCATCGCGTCCGCAACATTGGCGAGGTCGAAGTCGTAATCCGCGACATCAAGCGTCTTCGTCGCCTTGTCCATCAGCGTAACAAGGTGCGTATCGAGGCCGTCCTTGTGATTTGCGAGGTTGTCGGGGTACATCGGCGCGGTGAAGCGGAGTTCGTACCACGGGCCGCTCGTCGTGCCGCCGCTGCCGATGTTCGTCACCGTCCCGGACGGCAGCGCGACGGGTGTTACCCGCGAAACGCCCGACTCGCGCTCGTTTGTCGTCGTCTCGCCCTTGCCCCGCCGCGTGAGCGCGAAGACCCCGATGCCGAGCACCAGCACAACGACGAGCGCGATACTGATGATCGCGATGGTGCGACGACTCATGACGCGCCTCCGACGCGGGGGAGTGACGAGTACTGAGTACTGAGTACTGAGTGATTTTCACGCGCCTCGGTGCCGATTATCATGATGCATCTCCGTTCCCGACTCAGTACTCAGTACTCAGTACTCGTCACTTTGCATTGCCCGCGAGGGCGGCGGCGATGGCTTGGGCGTTCGCGTCCGCGTCTTTGGTCAGGGTCAGGTGATGCAGCGCATCGACGATGGCGGGGGCACCCTTTTTGAGGACGACGTGCGGCTTCACCTGATCGGGGAGGTCGCCCAGGTCGCCATTCTCCGCCGCCTGCACGGCATCCTTGACGAAGGCGCGAACCTGGCCGGTGTAGCCATCCATCGCGGCCTGTGGGTCCGGGTGATGCGCCGCCTCGTGCGCGATGCGCTGGAGGCGGGCGAAGGCCCACGACTGGAGCGGCAGGTAACCATCGTCCGTCAGGTCGCCGCGCAGCGCCTCGTCCTCCGCCAACCGCTCAATTGCCGCATTCGCGAGGTCGTCCGGCGGCATCGTAGCGGCAGGCTGGGGGCCGGGCGCAGAAGCAGGTGGCGTTGCGGGCGACGGTGCTTGCGCGACAGCAGGCGCAGGTTCCGGTGCGGGCGGTGGAGTTTGCTGCGTTGTCGGAGGGGCCGCCTTCCTGCCGCGCCAACGCTTGAAGAATCGTCGGACCATTCGTGCCTCTTTTCCGCACTTCACGTCGGGCGCAGTTGCATCATTGTACCGTGCGCGGCGCAGACCGTCATGGCGTCGCGCTCTCTGCGTGCTGCGAGAGCCGGATCACCGTGAGCAAAACGTGTGCCGGGGACTTGATAATTATCAAGTCCCCGGCACGCTCAATGCTCTCACAGATTGTGTGCGGTCGTTACGGCGTGACCGTCTCGACGGCACGGGCAATCGGTCGCGGTCCCGTGGTAGTCGGGTCCGGCGTGAAGCGAACCGACTGCGCGATCTGGAGTGCGTCGAACGAGCCGTCGCTCACGTCATTGCGGTGGAAGAAGCGCTCGATACCCGCACCGTCGCGCAGGAAGCCGAAGCCGCGCTCCTTGACAATCTTCGTGATCACGCCGGTGTCCGCATCCTCCGCGCCTGTGGCATCGGAGGGCGGTGCGCCCGCGCCCCGGCCAAAGGTGCGCCCCCGCTCGCTCCGACTTTCCGGGCGGGTCGATGCGGTCGATTCCTCCGCCGCGCCGTGCTCCTCACGGCGCGCGCGCTGCGGGGCGCGGCGGGTGAGGGGGACATCGACCGGGGTGGCGACGGTGCCCGTCTGCTGGTAGCGCGACAGGAGCGCCTCCACCTGCGTGCTGAGCGCCGGGGGCAGGAGGCCGGGTTCGGTCATCATCGCCGATTCCTGCGTCATCAGTCTTTCCTGCTCGCGCTCCTGCGGGCGGTTCGCGCGCTCATCCTGATCGGCGGAGGCGACAAACCGGAAGCGATCCGGGCTGATGGGCGCGTCGCGGCGTGCGGTGATGCGCTCCGGCTGCAACCGTGGGCGATCCATCGTCGCGGCAGCCGGGCGATCCCGGCGATCCGATCGCTCCGGTCGCTCCGAGCGTCCGGACCGTTCCGACCGCTCCCGGCGTTCCGGCGCCCCTGCGGAGAGCGGCGCGCGCTGACGCGCCGCGGGCGCCGCCATCGGGGCGGGCCGCTCGACGCGCGTCCGCCGTTCCTCGCGCTTGGGATAGAGCGGGAAGGCGTCAATTGAGGCGGGAACTGCGGGCAGGTCGCCCGTCCACTGCTTGCGTGGGATGCGAACCCGCAGGCTGCGGGAGAGTTGCCGCCACTTTGGCTCGTCGCTCGGCACGAGCAGCGTCACAGCGTCACCCTCGCGCCCCATCCGCCCGGTGCGCCCGACGCGGTGGGTGAGCAGTTCGGTCGTCTCCGGCAACTCGTAGTTAATCACCATGCCGATATTCTCGACATCGAGGCCACGCGCGGCGACATTCGTCGCGAGCAAAATCGGCACGCTGCCGTTGCGGAAGTCGGCCATCACCTTGTCGCGGGCATTCTGCGACAGGTTGCCCTGCAACGCCGCCGCCGGGTACCCGAGCGCGACGAGTTGCCGCGCCAACTTCTTGACGCCGTGCTTCGTGCGCCCGAAGACGAGGACGCTCTCGTTGCCCCGCCCGTCGAGAAGCACGCGCAGCACGGACAATTTCTGATTCTCCGGCACATCGTAGATGATGTGGTCGATCTTCGGCACATCCTCCGGGCGGGTGTCGATCTGCACCATCGCCGGGTCGCGCAGGTACTTCGCCGCCGTCCCCTGCACCCACTCGGGCACGGTCGCGGAGAAGAGCGCGGTCTGCCGGTCGCGCGGGGCGAAACTGAGGATGCGCTCGACATCGGGCGCGAAGCCGCGGTCCAGCATCTCGTCCGCCTCATCGAGAACGACGTAGTTGACGCGGTCGAGCTTCAGCACGCCCTGCTTGAGCAGATCGAGCACGCGGCCCGGCGTGCCGATGATGACCTGCGGCCCGGCGTTGATCGCGCTGATCTGCGGCCCCATTGCCCGCCCGCCGAAGATGCAGATCGAGCGGACGCGGTTCGCGCGCCCGAGCTTCTCGACGACCTCGCCAACCTGCTGCGCGAGTTCGCGCGTCGGCACGAGGACGATTGCCTGCACAGCGCGGATCGCGGCATCGACCTTTTCGATCATCGGGATCGCGAATGCGAGGGTCTTACCGGAGCCGGTGCGGGCCTGACCAACGAGGTCGCGCCCGGCGAGGAGGTAGGGGAGGGACTGTGTCTGAATCGGGGTGGGATCGGTGATCCCCATCGTTTGGAGCGCCGCGCGTGTCTCGGATGCGAGCGGCATGGTGGAAAAAGACAACAAACATTCCTTTCGCGGCCCCGTCTGCGCATTCACGCCCCGTGCCGCATCGTGCACCGCGAAAAAGCGCGGACGAAGCGAAGCCTCGCCGCAAAAGCGGTGCAAGCAATTGATCGAACCCGCAACCCCGCGGGTTCCCATACTGTGAGGGGAGCGTGCTGCGGCGGGACCGCGCGGTCTATCCCCGCGCGACCAATGAAAGAATACCACACGCTATCGTTTTGCGCAACCGGGTAAATGGGTTCGGCAGGGCTTATTCAAAGTCGAGGAGTGAGGCCGATGGCGGCAAGGGCGAGCGCGGGTTGGGCGGTGTAGCGACTGCTCGCGCCACAGCGTCAGCAGCTGCGCGGGCGTGGCGACCGCAGGGGCGAGCGATGTGACGGCATACGCCACTTCGCTGTGCGTCTCGCCGGTCGCCTTGTGCGTGACCCGTCGTTCCATGTACAACGCCTGCGCCAACCCCGGCCAGTCGGTATAGCCCGTCAACTCGATCGACGCCCGCAGCACGCGCCGCTCAATCCGCCCGCCATGCATCCGCGCCCTTGAACAGGCGTTGGACGGTGGACTGACTGGGACCGTCCGGACGGGTGAAGCCGAGGGGCGCGCGCCACGTCCCGCCGTCGTTCTCGGCCCATTCCGCGATGGCCGATTCGCCGCGCGCCCCACAGAGCATCGCCACGCACGAGAGCAGGAGCATTGCGCTCAGGGGATGACGCACGCCGCGCGGATCACGGAAATCGGGGAAGTCTACCAGCACAGCGGCGAGCGGTGGTACGATCTGGGGCATGGATTCCTCCTTCGGGTAGTGGGTCAGGACAAACCCTATCCTACCGGAGGAATCCTCCCTTCTTCGACTTTGAATAAGCCCTGTAGTAGCATGCCAGCTATCGTGTGGCCAACAATACTGTAAGACGATCACAATCGTTTTCGATGTCGTAGACAATGCGGTAATCGCCCTCACGGACGCGATACGTCCCTTGCTCTGCATTCATCAGCATTTTGACGCCGGGCGGACGTGGGTTATCCGCCAAAGATTCGGCACGCGCGATGATCTTCGGTCGAATTGCCTGCGGAAGTTTGCTGACCTGTCGGTTAGCGGCAGGGGTGAACCGTACTTCGTACGACACCTACAGGCCGTACTTCGCCTTCATCTCCGCTAAAGAGATTGTCCCCTTGACCGCCATTTCCGTGCGAGCCTTCCGCAATTCTCTGCGGTCAATGCGATCTTCGATTCTTTCGATCGCCTCAACATCTTCGATGGGTACGATTCGCGACGATGCGCTTGCCATCGCGCGTGACGACAATGCGCTCCTTATCATCCGTAGCGCGGTCAACCATCTCGGAGAATTGCTTCTGGGCTTCTGCGAAAGAGATTTCTACCATTGTCATGCTCCTTAACACATCCGACACCTGATAATACAATCGTACTACCCGGCGTCAACAGTGATTGTTCGTGCTGAGAGGCCCGTTTACCGCCCCGCCGTTTCCAAATCGCGATCCAGCGAGAGGACGGCCATGAAGGCCTCCTGGGGGATCTCGACGCTGCCGACCATCTTCATACGCGCCTTGCCCTCCTTCTGTTTTTCGAGCAGTTTGCGCTTGCGCGTGATGTCGCCGCCGTAGCACTTTGCCGTCACGTTCTTACGCAGCGCCTTGATCGTCTCGCGCGCGACGATGCGGGTGCCGATGCTCGCTTGGATCGGCACGTCGAACATCTGGCGGGGGATCAGTTTCCGCAGCGTCTCCACGAGGGCGCGGCCCTTCGTGTGGGCGAACGCGCGGTGCGTGATCATCGAGAGGGCGTCCACGGACTGTGCGTTCACCAGCACATCGAGTTTCACGAGGTCGGCGGGGGCGTACTCCGCGAACTGGTAGTCGAGCGAGGCGTACCCCTGCGTGCGCGACTTCAACTGGTCGTAGAAGTCGACGATCAACTCGCCGAGCGGCATCTGGTACGTCAGCAGGACGCGCTGCTCATCGAGGTACTCCATCTTGCCGAAGGTGCCGCGCCGCGTCGTCACGAGGTCCATGATCGCGCCGATAAAGCGGGAGGGGACGATGACCGTGATGTTCATCAACGGCTCGCGGATCTGCGCGACCTTGTCCACGGACGGCAGTTCGGAGGGGTTGTCGATCAGCAGCATCGTGCCGTTCGTCAACTCTACCTGATACTCGACGCTCGGCGCGGTGGCGAGCAGGTCGATGTCGTATTCCCGCTCCAGCCGCTCCTGGATGATCTCCATGTGCAGGAGGCCCAGAAACCCACAGCGAAAGCCGAAGCCGAGCGCGGCGGACGACTCCGGCTCGTAAACGAGCGACGAATCGTTCAGTTTCAGCCGTTCGAGCGCGTCTCGCAGCAGCGGGTAGTCGTCGGAATCGACGGGATAGAAGCCCGCGAAGACCATCGGCTTGGCGGGTCGGTAGCCGGGGAGCGGGTCGTGCGACGGGTTCGCGGCGGCGGTGATCGTGTCGCCCACCGGGCAATCGCGCACGATCTTCAGGCCGGTCGCGATGTACCCGACCTCGCCCGCCGCCAGCTGGGAGACGGGCGACATCATGGGCCGGAAGACGCCGATCTCGATCATCTCGCTCTCGACGCCGTTGGACATCACGCGAATGCGGTCGCCATTCTTCAGCGTGCCGTCGATGATCTTCACATACGCGATCACGCCTTTGTAGGCGTCGTAGTGCGAGTCGAAAATGAGGGCGCGGACGGGTTGGGCGCGGTCGCCACCGGGCGGCGGGATGAAGCGGACGATCGCTTCGAGGATTGCCGGGACGCCCGTGCCCGCCTTCGCGGAGGCGAGGACGATCTCATCGTCCACGAGGCCGATGAAGTCCTGCACCTCCTTCGCGACCTTCTCCGGCTGCGCGGCGGGGAGGTCGATCTTGTTGATGACGCCGACGATGGCGAGGTCGTGTTCGAGGGCGAGGTAGACATTCGCCATCGTCTGCGCCTCGATCCCCTGCGCGGCATCCACGACGAGGAGCGCGCCCTCGCACGCAGCGAGCGAGCGGCTGACCTCGTACGCGAAGTCCACATGGCCGGGGGTGTCGATCAGGTTCAATTCGTATTCGTCGCCGTCGTTGGCGATGTATTGCATCCGCACGGCGCGGGCCTTGATCGTGATGCCCTTCTCGCGCTCGAGGTCCATCGAGTCGAGCACCTGCGCCATCATCTCGCGCTTCTCGATAGTGTGCGTCACCTCAAGCAGGCGATCCGCGAGCGTGGACTTGCCGTGGTCGATGTGCGCGATGATGCTGAAGTTGCGGATGTGCCGCTGGTCTGTCATGGAACTCCGTTTGTCTAAGGACTGAGCAATGAAACCCGTTCGCACTCTTCACCGGTCGTCTGGCAATCCAGACGCCGGAAGTATACCAGAAGAACCCTCATCCCCGCCTTGCCCGTGCAGCGAAATTCCCCTACACTGACGGGGAAAATGGGAATGTGAACAGCGGCCATGAATGGGAGCGGAAACAACCATGAGTTTTGCGGGCGGAAGTCACAAGCCATCGCATCACATCGAGCGGCGGTTCTTTCGGGGTGAGGGGGCGCGCGTTCGGGCGCTCGAACCGGGGCAGCGCGTCATCGTGCGGTCGGAGCCGGGCGTGCCGAACCCGTACGACGGTCGGATAGGCGGGGTCGTCGGCGTCGAGGGGCCGGAGGGCGCGGGCGGCGGCGAGGCGGTCTATTCCGTGCTGCTCGACTTCGCCCTCCCCGGAGAGGAGCCGGGCGTGCCCGTGCCCGTCTTCGCCGGGGAAGTCGTGCCGACGAACGTCCCGAAGGATGAGAACCTCTCCGTTTCGTCGGCGGAGCGCCCGAACCGACGGCTGGCGTTCTGAGATTCCCTACCTCACCTTCGGGAGCACTTCCTCCGCGATGCGATGCAGGCCGCTGAGGTCGTCCGTCGGGAACCACTGGACCATCACCTCGTCGATGCCGACCGCTTCGTACTCCCGGATGCGCGCCGCGATCTGATCGGGCGTTCCCATGATCGCGCTCTTCGCCCGCAGCGCATCGAGCAGTGCGTCTTCCGACATCCCAGCGAAGGCGGGCGTCGCGTGGCGGCCCGCCGCCCGGTGCGCCAGTTCGGCGGGGGTGTCGCCGCAGAAGACGGGCGTCATCAGCGTGCGGCGGACGGCGCTCGTCGGGCGACCGCGCTCGACGAGCAGGCCATCGAGGATCGCGCAGCGTTCCCGCACCACATCGGGCGCGACCATCACGGCGTTCCAGATGTCGGCGTATTGGGCGACGAGCGGCATGGTGCGCTTCGGCCCGCTGCCTCCAATAAGGATCGGCGGGCCACCCGCACGCCCCGGTCGCGGCAGGAGGGTCGCCCCGTCCAGCGTGTAGAACCGGCCCGTGAACCTAACCGGCGCGTCGCCGTGGAGCAGGAGCGAGACGACCGCCATCGCCTCCGTGAACCGGTCCATCCGCGTACGGACATCGCCGAGGTTGTAGCCGAAGAGCGCGTGCTCGCGCACATTCCAGCCCGCGCCGAGGCCGTAGACCATCCGCCCCTCGCTGAGATCGTCCAGCGTGAGCATCTGCCGCGTGAGCATTATCGGATCGCGGAAGGAGACCGGGCTGACGAGCTGGCCGATCTCGACGCGCGCGGTGTGGGCGGCGGCGTACGTCAGCGCGACGATCAGTTCCAATGAGTCCCGGTCCGGCGGCGCGGGCGCGAGCGTGAAGTGATCGGAGCCGTACAGTCCGGTGTAGCCGAGTCGCTCGGTCGTCTCGACGATTGCCTTCCACCGGGGCCACGCCAGGCCATGCGCCCCTTCAACCAGTACGGAGAGTTTCACGAGTGTTCCTCCTACAATAATTGATTGCTACACCCTCGGCGCGCGTCCGAGGCGGCGCAGCGCCATGGAGCGGGCGCGCCCGACTTCCTCCATGCCGAAGCGGGCGCAGACGCCGATGTAGACCGCGCCGCCGATGCCGAGTGTGACCACGAAAAACGCGAGTTGCGCGATGCTCTTCCCCTCCGCGTGATGCAGCCGGTGAAGGAGCCACGCGCACGGGATGAGGGCGGCGGTCATCGCGGCGGTCGCCCAGAGGATGTTCACGAGTGTCCCCGCGATGCCAGGCGCGACGACGCCCATCCGCCGCCGCAGGACGAGGAGGAGAATGGTCATCTCCAGCCATGTCGTCAGCGCGAGGCCGAGGCCGAGACCGCCGAGGCCGAACGCCCGGCTCAATGTCCAACTGAGGGGCAGGTTGAGCGCGATCGTGACGACGCCCGCGATCACCGGCGTGCGCGTGTCGTGCAGCGCGTAGAAGGCGCGCGTCACGATCTCCACGACCGCGTAGGCGACAAGCCCCGTCGCCAGCGTGCCGAGGGCGGTCGCGGTCAGGGCGGTGGACTTGCTGTTGAATGCGCCGAGTTGATAGATCACCTCAGGGATCGCCGTGCGCAGGACGATCAGGGCGGCGGTGGCGGGGACGATGAAGAAGAGGACGGTGCGCAGCGTGGCGGCGTACTGCGCGCGAAACCCCTCCCAGTTGCCCGCACCGGCGAGGCGCGAGAGGGTTGGGAAGAGCACCGTCGCGGCGGAGAGGGCGAAGATGCCGTGTGGCAGGAGGAAGAGGGTGTACCCGTAATTGAAGCCGGAGACGCGCCCCTCGCCGAGCCGGGAGGCGAAGTTCGTCACGATGAAGAAGTTGAGCGCGAAGACCGCCTGGCCGAACATCCGGGGGATCAGAAGCGCGCCGACCTGCCGCATCCCCGGCACATGGAGCGACACGACCGGGTAGTAGCGCATCACGCGCGCGAGGGCGGGAAGTTGCGTCAGGAAGTGCCCCACCGCGCCGAGCACCACCCCGTACGCCAAACCCTTGACGCCGAAACGCGGCGAGAGGACGACCGCGCCGAAGACGATGCCGAGGTTGTACGTCACAGGCGCAAGCGCAGGCCAGAGGAATTTGTGCTGCGCGTTCAGGATGCCCATCGCCGCCCCGCCGAGGCCGAGAAAGAGCGGTTGCAGTAGCAGAATCCGGGTCAGCGTCGTCGCGAGGTCCTGCTGCGCGCCCGTCATGCCCGGTGCGACGATGGTGCGCACGATCGGCCCGGCAAAGAGGAAGCCGAGCGCGGAAAGGGCGGTGAGGGCGTAGAAGGCGGTGTTGAGGACGCTGCTCGCTAGCACCCACGCGGCGGTCTCCTCGTCGCGTTCGAGGAAGCCGGAGAAGACGGGGATGAACGCCGCGCCGAACGCGCCGGAGGCGATGACGAGAAAGAGAAAATCCGGGACGCGGAAGGCGGCGATGTAGGCGTCGAGTTCTGCGCCGGTGCCGAACTTCCCCGCAATGATGATGTCCCGCACGAGGCCGAGCACGCGGTTCGCGACGAACGCCAGCCCGACGACCGCCACCGCCCGGCCCACCACGGCGCTGCCCGCCTGCGCTCCCGGACGTGGCGCTTCCTCCATCGGCTGCATCTGCGGCGTCTCCGAGGTCACGCCAATCGGGGGCAAGAGGGCATCGTCCAATATCGGGACACCGGGCGGCACGGCGGTATCTGGCGGTGGAGCATATGCATCGGGTGCGTACGTGGGCGGCGCATCTTCGGGTGCGACTTTGCGCACCGTTGCGGCGGGGGTGTCCATTTGTTTCAGGCGCGCCTTCGCCTTTGAGGCGCGCGGCACCCATTTGATGCGCCGGGTCGTCTCAATCTGATCCTCGCGCGCGGATGCGGGCGGTGACGCGGCGTGATCGGTGGACATGACGCGGGCACTCTCCTCATCGTCATCGAGACACAACCCCGCTTCCGTTTGCGGGATGGCGGCTTGCACCGCGTCGGCAACCGTGGTAGTCTACCAGACGCGCCCTGACGCGGGGCGGCGTGCAGGACACTACACGACCGAAAACGATTACCGAACAGGGGAGAACGCGCGTGCCGAATCTCAAGTCATCGATGAAGGACATGCGGGTCAGCGAGCGCCGCCGCCAGCGCAACCGCCCGATCATCTCCGCAACGCGGACGTATGTGCGCCGCGCCAATACCGCCATCACCGCAGGCGATACGACGACCGCCGCGAGCGCAGTCGGCGACGCGATCAGCGCGCTCGACCGCGCCGCGTCGAAGGGCGTCATCCACCGCAACAACGCTGCCCGCCGCAAGAGCCGCCTGATGTCCAAGTACAACGCCCTCGGCAAGTAGGGAGCGCTGTAGCCACATCTGCCCAAAGGGCGCCCGACAGAGGACACAGAGAAGAAAGAAGAGACCGAGAAAAGAAGACCCGGGCCAAATTGAATGGTCCCGGTTCTTCTTTTCCTCTCTTTACTTTTTTCTCTGTGCCTCTGTGGTTCAATCCCCGTGTCCCGCGTTACGGGAGATCGTCGCGCTGCTCCCACGCGGGGCCGGGGGGGCCAACGCGCGCAACCTGGAGAACGGCCCAGAGTAGGGCTTCCGCGTCTGTGACGGCGACGCCCATCTTGACCGCCTCATCCGCCGCGACGAGATCGTGCACCGCCGCCGCCATCCGCGCGCTATCGACGCCGCGCGCCGCCCGCAGGAGATGGTACGCGCGGTTTGGTGCGACGCCGAGCATCGCCGCCGCGTCATTCTGCGGGACGTTGCCGAGCCGCTTCGCCCGCGTGAGGTAGCCGGCCTGGCTGCCGAGGAGCGCGAGCAGGCGCATCGGCTCCTCCCCGGCGGCGAGGAGCGATTCGGTGCGCGTCACGGCCTCCCGCGCGTTGCCACCGATCACCGCATCCAGCCACGCGAATGTTTGCTCGTCGGCGGCGTCCGCGACGAGCAGCCGGACATGCGCGGCGGTGATCGTGCCGCCATCGTCCCGCGCGTACGCGGCGAGTTTCGCCACCTCGCTTTCGAGCCGGAGCGCGCCCGTTGGCCCCGTCGCCGCGCTGCCGAGGGCATTGAGGAGCGCCTCGGCGGCGGGCCGCTCGATCTTGATATCCTCCGCGACGGCGCGGTCCCGGATCCACCGAAGCCAGGCGTCGCGCTCGGTCGCGGCGGGGAGGGTGGCGGTGTGCACCGTCCCGGCCAGCAGTGCCTCCCGCACCGCCGCAGGCAGCGCCGCGAGGTTCATCGTGCCGGAGTCCCAGAAGACGAGGGTGGTTGTCGGTGGCATGTGGGGAAGGAAACGGGCGAGCGGCAGGAGCGCGTCGAAATCTGCCGCCTTGCGCCGCCCGCGCTGCCCTTCCGCCGGTTGCAGATACCGACCGAGCAGCCCGCGCACGCGGACAAACCGCCCGCCGCCGAAGAAGGGCAGCGCGTCGCACGCGGTGATTACGTCGCCGACGGTCGCGCGTTCGCCATCGAGGAGAGTGACATTTAAGCCGCTGGGATCGCCCGCCGCATGGGCCGCCTGCAACCGCGACACGATCTCCCGCGCCGCCTTCGCGTCATCGCCATGCACCAGATGGAGTGACGAGTGACGAGTACTGAGTACTGAGTTTTCCGTCATGTTTCTCTTCCTCAGTACTCAGTACTCAGTACTCGTCACTCAGTACTTCGGGGAGTTGGCCCCGCTCTGCCGTGTGTCTCGAAATGCTCTGAACCTGCCGTGGCAGGTGGGCGCCCCGCCACCAAGAATGGTAACGCCGGTTACTCACCGGCGGCCTCGCTCCTGATGGGTTATGGCTCCCGCTCATTGAAGTATTGGCTCAATGGCATAATAGAGACATCACGCACAGCGCAGGGTCAATTGTGCCCGAATTCTACACCGAGATCACGCTGGGTGCAACCCGCCTTCCCTCCGAGGGAAGGGGCCGGGGATGGTCTGTGACGCCGTTGAATCTCAGCATTCGTGCATGCAGAGAGGGAGACGATTTCAGCCCGCCAACGATTCCCCGTCCGACGCGACGGCGGCGAGGTAGCGACCGGGCAGCGCGTGGCCGAGCACACCGGCAAGATAGCGGGACGCCGCCGTGACCTTCGCGAGATCGACGCCCGTGTCGATGCCGAGGCCGTGGAGCATGTACAGTAGGTCCTCTGTCGCGAGGTTGCCGGACGCGCCGGGTGCGTACGGGCAGCCGCCCAACCCGCCCGCCGCGCTGTCGAAGCAGGTCACGCCCGCCTCCAGGCCCGCGTAGGCGTTCGCCAGCGCGGTGCCGCGTGTGTCGTGCAGGTGGAGGGCGAGGGTGTCGAGCGGGGCAACGGTTTTGAGAAGCTCGATCATCCCGGTGATCTGATTCGGGGTCGCCACGCCGATGGTGTCGCCAATGGAAATCTCCGCGACGCCGAGTGCGAGGAGCCGCCGCGTCACATCAACGACCTTCTCCGGCGGGACATGCCCCTCGTACGGGCAGCCGAATGCGGTGGAGACGTAGCCGCGCACCGTCAGGCCGGCGGGTTGTGCCCGCTCGATCACGGCGGCGAAGGCGGTGAGCGACTCGTCGATCGTCATGTTGATGTTGCGCCGCGTGAACGTCTCCGACGCGGCGGTGAAGAGGGCGATCTCGGTCACACCCGCCGCGAGGGCACGTTCGAGGCCGCGCACATTCGGCACGAGCGCCGGGTAGCGCGTACCCGGTCGCTTCGTGATGGCGGGATAGACCGCGTCGGCGTCCGCGAGGGCGGGGATTGCCTTCGGGCTGACAAACGAGGTTGTCTCGATGATGGTCAGTCCTGCTGCGGAGAGCAGGTCGATGAAGCGCACCTTCGCCTCGGTCGGCACGAAGACCGGTTCATTCTGCAACCCGTCGCGCGGGCCAACTTCGACGATGCGGACAAACATACCTCACCCCCCGGCCCCCTCTCCATCGCCATGAAATCGGGGCGCAAGATAGGCCCGTGCGGCGATGGAGAGGGGGAGCATTGCATTCAGATGTACGGGCCACGGCTCATCGCGCCGAATGCCAGAGTGACGGCGACAGTAGCGAGAATGCTCACGATGAAGCCTTTGAGCGTGAGTGTGTGGCGCGCAAGGGCATAGCCAACGGCGACGATAACAAAGACCGTCACCGGCACAACGAACGGCGGGATGCGACGGTTACGCATCGCCCGCCTCTGCTTCCAATACCACCAGCACCGCCCCCCCCGCGACGCGGTCGCCCTGCGCGGCATGAACCTGCCGGACAACGGCGGGGCCGGGGGCGGCGATAGTGTGCTCCATCTTCATCGCTTCCAGCACGACGAGCGGTTGGCGCGCGCTCACCCGATCTCCCGGCTGGACAAGCACGCGCGTGACGATGCCGCTGAGGGGCGCTTTGAGCGCCGCCGCGCCGTCGATAGGGGCGGACGCCCCGCCCGCGAGCTGCTCCGGGCTGGGCAGCGCGACGCGCCGGATCGGGTACGCAGCGTCGCGCCACGCGACGGTGAATGCGTCGTCGGTGTCGTCGCCGAGCGTGAACGAGAGGACGGACGCGCCGTGCCGGACGAGGAGGCGCGCGGGCGAGAGGCGTTGAAAGATGACAAGGGAAGCGTTCTCAGGAAGGGCAACGTGCCAGCCGTCGCCAGTTATGTCGCGTTCGGCGTGGAGGGTGACGCGCGCGCCGTTGCATTCATAGACGCCGTGCATCTGCGCACCGCCGAAGCGGAGGGGGCCGACGGTTTGCCACGGGCTGATGGGGACGGAGTGCGGCAGGGTGTGGCGTGTCGCCTCGTGGCCCGCGATGGCGAGGAGAATTTCGGTCGGCAACGCGGGCGATGCGGCAGGGCGCCAGTGCTCGGTGAGGAAGTTGGTGTGCGTCTCCCCGGCGCGGAAGGCATCAGTCGCGACGATGGCGCGCAGTTGCGGCAGATTCGTCACGACGCCATCGATCCGGTAGCCTGCGAGCGCCGCTTGCATCCGCGTGATTGCCTCGTCGCGCGTCGCGCCGTGGGTGATGATCTTCGCGAGCAGGGGGTCGTAGTACGGTGTGATCGTCGCGCCGTCGTAGAGCATCCCGTCGATGCGGACGCCCGGCCCGGTCGGCTCGACGAGCGCGGTGACGGCGCCCGTCTGCGGCATGTAGTCGTGCTCCGGGTCCTCGGCGTAGACGCGGCACTCGATGGCGTGGCCGGTAAGCGTCACGTCACCTTGCGCGAAGGGGAGCGATTGGTCCATCGCGACTGACAGTTGCAACCGCACGAGATCGAGGCCGGTCACGCCCTCGGTGACGGGGTGCTCGACTTGCAAGCGCGTGTTCATCTCCAGAAAGGAGAAGTCGCCGCCCTCGTCCAGCAGGAACTCGACCGTCCCCGCGTTCACATACCCCGCCGTGCGCGCCGCCGTGATCGCCGCATCGCTCAGCCGTTGGCGGAGCGCGGGCGTAACGGCGGGGGAGGGCGATTCCTCGATCACCTTCTGGTGCCGCCGCTGGATGGAGCACTCGCGCTCGCCAAGCGAGACGATGGCGCCATGCGCGTCCGCGAAGACCTGCACCTCGACGTGGCGCGGGCGGAGGATCAGCCGTTCGAGCAGCACGCGGTCGTCCCCGAAGGCGCGGTGAGCGGTGCGCCGCGCCGCCGCAAGGGCCTCCGCGAAGTCGGTGAGGTCGTGCACCTCGCGCATTCCCATGCCGCCACCGCCCGCGACCGCCTTGATGAGCAGCGGGACGCCGATGCGCCCTGCCTCCGCATGGAGCGTCGCGTCCGATTGGTCATCGCCGGTGTAGCCGGGGACGGTCGGGACGCCCGCCGCCGCCATCAGTCGCTTCGCGCCCGCCTTGTCGCCCATCGTGCGGATCGCCTCGGCGGGCGGCCCGATGAAGACGAGTCCCGCGTCCGCGACGGCCTGCGCGAAGGCGGCATTCTCCGAGAGAAATCCGTAGCCGGGGTGGATCGCCTCCGCCCCGCTCCGCTTCGCCGCGTCGAGCACGGCGGGGATATTGAGGTAACTCTCCAACGCCGGTGCGGATCCGATCAGGTACGCCTCGTCCGCGACCTGCACATGGAGCGCCGCTCGATCCACCTCCGAATAAACGGCGACCACGCCAATCCCCATCGCCCGCAGCGTGCGCGCGATCCGAACGGCGATCTCCCCCCGGTTGGCGATGAGAACCTTATGGAATGCTCGCTTGTTCATCCCGGTGCTCCTCACCCTTTCGATGAAAACTCGTGATTTGTGCCACCCCAATCTCCATGGGGAATGGTGGCATAGAGCACTCCTTCTGACCAATCGGGGGTGGCCGCCACGCATGTGCCATCCGGCGCGAAGACGTATCCCCCGCCGGGGAAATCCTCATCCAACGTCCGCCCCGCTTGCGTCGCCACGGCAATGGTGATTCCGTTGGCGCATGCATACTGGTGAAGTTTGGTCATGCATTCATTCCGCCACCACGCGAACCCCGCGCCCCAATCCCGGCGCGATTGTGAGCCGTAGAGGCCCGGCGCAGCAGCCGCAAATACCAGGCGCGCGCCGCGCTTGGCGCTCTCGGCAAATATCTCCGGGGAGCCAATGTCCGCGCAGACAGCCACGCCAAACGTGATCGCCGGATGGGTGAATATGGCAATGGTCTCTCCAGCGGAGAACCATCCGGCTTCATCATCCGGTATCGTCTTCTTGCGATAGTATCCGAGGCATTTACCCGCGCTCGCCACGATTTGTGTAATGAAGGGCTTTCCCTGCCCGTTTGCTTCGACGATTCCGGCGATTGCCGTTAGCGGGAATTCTCCCGTCATCGCGACGAACTGTGCAACCTCGGGGCTGTCAAGCCGCAGGATCGCTGCCGGTTGACGCGCGGGATTGATGTATCCGGTGATGCTCATCTCCGGGAAGCAGAGGATATCCACCTGACGTGCGTGCGCCTCGCGGAGGTAGGCGTGGATGCGGGTCAGGTTCGTGGCGATCTCCCCTTTCTCGCATCGCATCTGGACCAGACCGATGTGGAGCGACGTGCCATGCGTGGAAGCGGCTGACCACTTCGGCGGGCTACCCCCGTTGCTCATCACGGCTTCGCCCCAGGCCGAGGAAGTTGTGAGGCCCACGATGGCGCACGGCGGTCGAGGAAGGCGCGGAGGCCCTCCTGACCTTCCGCGCTCGTCCGCAGGTGGGCGATGAGGGCGGCGGTGTAGGCGCGCTGCTCGCCGTCCGTCATGCCGGGGAGTTCGTGCACGAGTTCCTTCGCCGCCGCGAGGGCGTGCGGCCCACCGTGCAGGAGCATTGCCGTCTGGCGGTCGATGGCAGCATCCAGTCCGTCGGCGGGAACTACCTCATGCACGAGGCCGATGGCGCGGGCGCGGGCGGCGTCGAATCGCTCGGCGGTGAGGAAGAGGGCACGCGCGTGGGACGGCCCGATCTTGCGGAGGACGAAGGGGCTAATCGTCGCGGGGGCGATGCCGAGCCGGACTTCGGAGAAGGAGAAGCGCGCATCCTCCACCGCGACGGCGATGTCGCAGCACGCGATCAGCCCCGCGCCGCCGCCGAACGCCGCGCCGTTCACCCGCGCGACGACGGGCTTCGGGCAGCGGTCCACCGCCGCGAACATCGCCGCCATCGCGCGGGCGTCGCGTTCGTTCTCCGCCACCGTGAACTGCGCCGCGCCCTGCATCCACTGCACGTCCGCACCCGCGCTGAAGACCGTCCCCGCGCCTGTCAGCACGACGACGCGCACCGCGTCATCCGTCGCGAGGGCCGCGAAACAGTCGCGGAGTTGCGCGATCAGTTCGGCGTTGAAGGCGTTGCGCGCCTCCGGTCGGTCGAGCGTGACGGTGACGATGCCATTGGCGTGGGTGACGGTGAGCATGGCGAACCCCTTCTAGGCACAGAGGGCACAGAGAACAACAGAGAGAGAAGCGTCGCGCCGGAACAGCAATTTTCTTATCCACTCTACCGTATTGTTCCACCGATCGTATTCTTTCCTCCGGTCTCTGTGCCCTCTGTGCCTCTGTGGTTCATCCCTTCCCTACCTCGTCCGGGACGAAGATGTGCCTGAGGACGGGGCTGTCGAACTCGGTGGCAATGCAGTCCATGTAGACCTCGTCGTACCATCTGCCGCCCATCAGCCAGCACTCGCGGCGACGACCAATTTCGTGGAAGCCCGCCCGCTGATACGCCCGCAATCCGCCTTCGTTGAAGGAAACGGCGGTGAGCAGGACGTTGTGCAGGCCGAGCGCGGTAAAGGCGTAATCGAGCGCGAGACGGGCAGCCTCCGTACCGTAGCCTTTGCCGCGATGGCGCGCGTCGTAGATCGTGATGGCGAACTCGGCGGAACGGTTGCGGAAGTCAATATCGCGCACACCCGCGCGGCCAATCGGATCGCCGGAGGCGCGCTCATAGACGAGGAAATGGGCTGCGTCCTCGCGGGTGGTCGCGCTGTCGTACCAGCGTTCGATGCGCTCCCGCGTCGCAGGGACAGGCGCCAACTCCCACATCGAGCGCAGCGTCGCGAAGTCGTTGAGCGCTCGCTCCTCCAGCGCGATCACCGTCTCGCGCACCAGTGGCCCGAGCGCGACCTTCTCACCCATGATGTTGATGATTGGTGTCATGTTTGCTCCTTCGCCCTCCTTGTTATCGTCCGGCAAATTGCGGCCCGAGAAGGTCTGTCAGGAGCGCGATCGCGTCCGTATCCCTCCCGACATAGAGGGCCAGGAGACGATCACGGTGGAAGAAATGCGGCGGGGCAATCCATGAGATTGCGACTCCCTGCCCCGTCCCGTCCGGGTTTGTCCAGTGTGCGCCTCCACCGTCGGGTGACACACGTCGCACGTCGTTGGCCGCAATCGCGGGGTCCTTGTATGCATAGGATTGGATATCTGCGGGTTGTCTGAGGGAGCCGCCGCTGAGATGCAGGATCGTTCCGGATACACGCAGGAATGACTGCGCGACAGAGTCGCCAGTTTCGACCGATAGCCCCGTGCTGCGGAGCCGGTCAACGAACTGCCGCTGCGACGCGTCGTCGGCCATCTGAGCCGCCGTGGGTGGAGCGGTCGGTCGAGGCGATGCGGCGGTTAACTGCGGTGCAGCAGTTGGTGTCGCCTGCATATGCTCCGTACCACCACACGCGGTCATCATCAACATGAAGGAGATGGACGCCGACACGAGGATCGTTGCGCGCGTCCTCTCCAATGCTGCTTCCTTCAATCTTCGGCGGCTTCGCATACGCTCACCACAGCTGCGTCACGGCATACGCATCGAACGCTTCGTCCGCGCTGATGATCGGCATGTTTTCCGCCATCGCTTGCACGATTAGCAGGCGGTCGAACGGATCGCGGTGGTGGAATGGAAGTGTCGTCAGCCCTGCGATGTACTCGATAGCGATGCCGAGGAGCGCGATATCGTTGTCGCGCTGCTGTTGCGCGATGACTGTCGTGGGCGGATCATGAAGTGCGAGTTTCCCGGTACTGATCTTGATGGCGATCTCCCAGACGCTCGCGATGCTGAGACAAATATCGTTCCTGCTATCCTCGATGAACCGGCGTGCAGGCACGCTTAACTGCGCATCTCCATCGCTGAACCAGAGGAACGTATGCGTGTCGAGCAAGAGGCGCATCTATTCCATGTACTCGCGGAAATCTTCGAGCGGCGCGTCGAAGTCGTCCGCCATATAAAGGATGAGTCCTTTGGCGCTCCCGGCTCGGCGCGGTCGTCGCGCGCGCCGTGGGACGGCGACTAATTGGATCGCATCCGTGTCGCCTTCCTCGCCTGTTTCAATGAAAACGGTTTCCCCTTGCCGCACAGCAGCAACAAGATCGGGCAGTTTGTCTTTCGCTTCATCCATTGTGACCTGAATCATGGTCCTCATCCCTCTCGCATTGTTCCGGTCTACCTATGGTATCACATCCGGAAGACGCCCCAGGTGGTCTCCGCGATGGGGGCGTTGAGGGCGGCGGCGATGCCGAGGGCGAGGACGAGGCGGGTATCCTCCGGGGCGATGATGCCGTCGTCCCAGAGGCGGGCAGTGCTGAAGTAGGGGTTGCCCTCATGCTCGTAGGTTTCCAAAATCGGGGCGCGGAAGGAGTCGCGGGCATCCTCCGTCAGCGTCTCACCGCGACCACGCAGGTTGTCCTCGCGGATGGTGAGCAGCACGTTCGCGGCCTGCTGCCCGCCCATGACGGAGATGCGCGCGTTCGGCCACATCCAGAGCTGGCGCGGCGCGTACGCCCGGCCACACATCGCGTAGTTGCCCGCGCCGAATGAGCCGCCGATGACAACGGTGAACTTCGGCACCGCCGCGTTCGCGACCGCCATCACCATCTTCGCGCCATCCCGCGCGATGCCCGCGTTCTCGTACTGCTTGCCGACCATGAAGCCGGTGATGTTCTGCAGGAAGACGAGCGGCACTCGCCGCTTGGCGCAGAGTTCGACGAAGTGTGCCCCCTTCTGCGCGCTCTCCGCGAAGAGGATGCCGTTGTTCGCGACGATGCCGACGGGGTAGCCGTGGAGCCGCGCGAAGCCGCAGACGAGCGTCGCGCCGTACCGCGCCTTGAACTCCTGGAAGCGGCTGCCGTCCACGATCCGCGCGATCACCTCGCGCACGTCGAACCCGGTGCGCGCGTCGCTCGGCACGATGCCGCCCAACTCGTCGGGGTCGTATGCGGGCGGTTCGGGCGGGAGGACGGCCCACGGCGCGTGTTTCGTTCCCGGTATGCCCGCGACGATGCCGCGACAAATGGCGAGTGCATGCTCGTCGTTGACGGCGTAGTGATCCGCGACGCCGGATTGGGTGGTGTGCACCTCCGCGCCGCCGAGTTCCTCGGCGGTCACTTCCTCGCCCGTCGCGGCCTTCACGAGCGGCGGGCCGCCGAGGAAGATCGTCCCGGTGCCGCGCACGATGACCGTCTCGTCGCTCATCGCGGGGACGTACGCCCCGCCCGCCGTGCACGACCCCATCACGGCGGCGATCTGCGGGATACCGGCGGCGGAAAGTTGCGCCTGATTGTAGAAGATGCGCCCGAAGTGCTCGCGGTCCGGGAAGACATCCGCCTGCAACGGGAGGAATGCGCCGCCGGAATCGACGAGGTAGATGCACGGCAGGTGGTTCTGCGCGGCGATCTCCTGCGCGCGCAGGTGCTTCTTGACGGTGAGGGGATAGTACGTGCCGCCCTTCACCGTTGCGTCGTTGGCGACGATGACGACCTCGCGCCCGCAGACGACACCGACCCCCGTGACGATCCCCGCTGCGGGCGCGTCGTTGTCGTACATCTCCCACGCGGCGAGCGGGCTGAGTTCCAGAAATGGCGTGCCGGGGTCCGCGAGTAGGTCGATCCGCTCCCGCGCCAGCAGCTTTCCCCGCGCCCGGTGCCGCGTGATCGCGCCCTCGCCGCCACCGCGCGCCACCTGTCGCATCCGCGCGCGCAACTCCGCGACGAGGCCGCGCATGATCGCCGCGTTCGCCCGGAACTCCGGCGTGCCCGTCTCCAGATTCGTCGGCAGGACGGACATCGCGGCGCGTGACGTATCATCAATCGTTTGCGGAGTGACAACCACCGGGCGGTCCTTCCTCTGGCCTTGTTTGGGTGTGTCGTCTCATTAGAGAGCGTGGCGGCGGGCTTGCTCCGATTACGCGCATAGCGTATCACAGCGCCGGAAAGACGGTTCGCCTGGCCCGACTCCACCCGCCCACCGATCAACGGCGCGCGGGCGCCTTCATCTTCTGACCGCTCCTGCCCTTGATCGGTTCCGGCGGTGAGGGCGGTGGGGCAAATCGTCGCGCCTTTTCGTCCGCGTAATCGCTGTAGCCACCGGCGTACTCGGTCAGGTCGCCGCCCTCGATCTCGTAGATGCGGTTGCATGTCCGGTCGAGGAAGTAGCGGTCGTGCGAGATGGTGACGAGGGTGCCGTCGAAGGCATTGAGCGCGTCCTCCAGTACCTCGGTGGAGGCGATGTCGAGGTGATTCGTCGGCTCATCGAGCAGGAGGCAGTTCGCGCCGCCGATCATCAGCCGCGCCAATTGCAGGCGGCTCTTCTCGCCGCCGCTGAGGTTCGCGATCGGCTCGCTCGCCTGGCGGTAGGTAAAGAGGAAGCGACCGAGAATGCCCATCGCGGTCTCGGCGGTCATCGGCTTGACGGTGCGGATGCACTGCATCGGCGTCTCGCTCGCGTCGAGCACATCGTGCTGCTGCGCGTAGTGGCCGAGGCGGATGGAGGGGCCGATCCAGACCTCGCCCTCGGTCGGCGTGTCCCGCCCGAGCAGCAGCTGGACGAGCACGGACTTGCCCATGCCGTTGCGCCCGACGATACCGACGCGCTCGCCCCGCCAGAGCGTGAAGTTGATGTCCATCAGCACGATTGTGTCGTCGAACGCGCGCGCGAGGTGCCGCGCCTCGATCACCTTCTGGCCGCCGCGCTCGCTCGACTTAAACCGGAGACCCATCTTGCGCCGTTCGAGCACGGGCCGCTCGACCTTGTCCATCCGGTCGATCTGCCGCTGCTTGTTCATCGCCTGCTTCTTGTGCCGCTCGTCCAGCACCATATTCGCCCAGAGTGTGAACCGCGCGACGGCCTCCTCCAGCCGCTTGATCTCCTTCTGCTGCGACGTGTAATCCTGCTGCTGCTTCAGTAGCGCGAGTTCGCGCTGCGTCAGGTAACTGGAGTAGTTACCCTGGTAGAGCGTCAGGCGCCCATCGGCCATCTCGGCGATCTGCGCGACGGTGTCGTCGAGCAGGTAGCGGTCGTGCGAGATGAGGATGAGCGTGCCGCCGTAGGAGCGGATCACCTCCTCCAACATCGCCTTGCCGGGGAGGTCGAGATGGTTGTCCGGCTCGTCCAGCAGGAGAATGTCCGGTCTGGCGATCAGGCAGCGGGCGAGGCCGACCATCTTGCGCTGCCCACCGCTCAGGAGGGCGACGGATTGCGCGTGCGACTCCGGCGGCAGGCCGAGGCGGATCAGGAGGTCGCGCGCGTCGTTGCGGAAGCGCGGCCCGCCCGACTCCTCGTATTGTTCGAGGATTTCCGCCTGCCGTTCGAGCGCGCGGCCCATTCGCTCGATGTCTTCCGCGCACGCGGGGTCAGCGAGCGTCGCCTCCACGGTGTCGAGTTCCGCTTCCAGCGCGAGCAGGTCGGCGCGGCCACCGATCACCTCGTCGAGCGCAGGCGCAGTCGTTTGCTCGGCGTACTCCTGCGGCAGGTACGCGACCGTGATGCCATTTCGCAGCGTGCGGACGCCCGCCGTTGGCTCCTCGATGCCCGCGAGGATACGCAGGAGGCTGGACTTCCCCGCCCCATTCGGCCCGACGAGGCCGATCTTCTCGCCGTCGTTGAGCGTCAGATCAAGCCCCTCGAAGACGCGCTGGGTGCCGTAGGAGAGGCCGATGCTATCGAGTCGCGCGATCAGCATGGCGTCACCACCCCCGCGCACGACGAGGAAAAAGGCCGGTGCTGTTCACCTGTTGAGGCGATGATAATCATACGAATTGCTCCCCCATGAAGGCAGGAGCGGCACACGCGCAATTTCAAGCCGCGCAACGGGGCGCGGTGGCGTGTGCGTGGTTCCTGCCGCGTATCCCACAATGCACAAGAATGGGTTACGCGGCGAACCTGTCTGATTGGGCGCTCTTCCACGAGAGCCAGTGACGCTGAGCATACATCTGTGGCACTATCAATCTCCTTCGGCGCATATCCTACACTGCGTCACGACGCGCCGCAAGATACGTACAGGTACCCCCCCCCGCAGTGCTTGTGGCATGCAGAGCCGCAAGAAATAGAACAAACGTACTAATCTTCTGGTATAATGCGACAAGGCAGGATTGTCATTGTCGACTGACTCGTTTGCGTGTGTAATCCACGGTTCGCTCTGAATATCGACAGGTAGTGGATAGACGCCCGCGACAAAGCTAGAATGGGTTTGAAAACACGAGTACTTCCCATGATGCGATGACCACCCTGTTTGCATGTGTCAAGACGATGATGGATTCGGGACCGTGATCGCTGAGAGGAAATCGGATGGACTTGCCAAAGGGTAACGGCGACCTGCTACGAAAACTATTCCAGAGTTATAAGAGACGCGATAATCAAGCGTTCGATTTCTTTGCCCATCAGATTGTAGAAAACGAACGACAAAAACGACATAACGTACTTGCCGATGACCTTGAGCGAATATTAGAAGGGAATCTACAAACTGGGATTAGGAAGCTGCCCCTGGGTAATACGGTAGATTATCGAGATCTTCCGCGAGACCGAGAGCGAGACCATCCTCTGGTCGAGGTCCACTCAACGAATAGAACATCCTATGATATGATTCTCAGTGAAGAAAATAGATGTACATTGGATGCTATACTCCATGAGTACCGCCGTGGCGACATCTTGCGGACGCACGGCCTTTCCCCGCGCCGCCGTTTACTCTTTTGCGGTCCGCCTGGATGTGGGAAGACGTTATGCGCACATGTTATCGCCCATGAACTTGAACTTCCACTTCTTTACGTCCGTTTCGACTCGGTAATTTCGTCGTATCTTGGTGAAACGTCAGCCAATTTGCGGAAGGTATTCGACTTCGCTGGTCGAGGCGACTGGGTAATCCTTTTCGATGAGTTTGATGCTATAGGAAAGAATCGCGACGATCCAAGTGAGCATGGGGAGCTTAAGCGCGTAGTGAACAGCTTCCTCCAGATGCTAGACGGATTTGTGTCTGATAGTATTATTATTGCTGCGACAAACCACGAACGAGCACTCGACACTGCGCTGTGGCGACGATTCGATGAGATTATTTATATGGGTCTACCAGAGCGACCACAGGTTCGTGCGTTATTGGAGCGCAAACTGGCCGCAGTCAGGCACGATCATGTGGACTTGTCTCGTTTCACTCGACAGATGGTGGGGGCGACATACGCAGATATTGAGCGTGCTTGCCAAGACGCGATGAAGATATGTTTTCTTGGTAACCGGCGTGAGTTAACATCTGACGACCTCAAGGTGGCATGGGAGCGTCACAAACGACGGTTGGAGATTATCACGTCTACGGTGACTTTGGTCGAAGAGAATGAGGGCGAGGAAAACTAAAGGTGGATTCCCTATTTGGAAGTAATCGTCATCCTCACTTGGAGCTTCGTCGCGTAGTGGAGTTACCCCGGTTTAGTGGACAGTGAAAGACTACGCGACGCGGTCGAGGATTGTCCATCTCCTTTCGTATGCTGCGGGTGACAGGTAGTCGAGCGCCGAGTGCCGCCGGTGTGAGTTGTAGAA
>JAABUT010000547.1_pt1 | contig 58328 bp, 51 predicted proteins | sample 5559281 | NCBI WGS metagenome assembly JAABUT01 (sample SAMN10711880, study PRJNA513359) | rock metagenome | isolation source: Antarctica rocks | place: Antarctica: Victoria Land, Ricker Hills nord | collected 2016-01-04 | reverse complement strand
CTTTACAGGCTTTTGTGTCTAGGTACGCTTTGAATAGTGCTCTAAGTGCCTGATTCTCTAAATCCTGCTTATCAGCGAATGCAACATCCAATCGGTCTAAAACAACCCAGATCACCAAACCAGCCTCAATAAGCGCATCATTAGCTAGTCGAAATAAATCATCAATCGAAACTATCCCATGTTTAGCTTGAGACAGACCGGGCTCGCGGAGAACTATTTTTCCTGTTAAGCCAATAGGCATACCGGTCACAGGATCTATTGCCACCCCAGCTTGGATTGACTCAGCTCGACTCAAACTACGCACATAGTCAAAAACATACTTAAGCGCTTTACTCAATGTAAAATTAGAAGGAATTAGCTCAGCATCTTCAAGAGTTTTGATAACTAATTTACACTTTTCACCTGTAACTCCGTAGTCCTTCATAGATTGAGCACAAAGAGTAAGTATATACAACTTCCAAAGATTAACGAATTCAAATTCACTCTCAGGCGGATTATCACCTAGATCTTTAAATGCTGGAGTGCCCTGTGGATTTTCTCCTGGAACAACAATTACGTTTCTATCAAATAAAGCCTCCTGATTTTGTGATATAAGACTGTAGATAGCACTTTTCCCACTTCCTTTCGGACCATAGACTACATCAATATCACCGCTAAAAACTCGACTCCATTGCTTAGTCTCCACGAAATAAGCGTGTAGTTGCTCTCTTTCTTCCTCTGCTGTCCGCTTCCCAAACGTCGAGCTTCGGAGGACATCAAGTGGCGTCATACAATCTGCTCCATCCGCTTGTTTCCTAACACGCAATAGCATAACGTGCAGGTTCTAGAGTTAGCTAGAAATTTTATAAAAGATCTCTCTTTTAGACAAGTAGGTATATTTGATTGTCTAGCATACTCCTTTGGCAACGGGATGCACGCTACCGCCGCCGCTCGTGCCGGCACCACCATGCCCCGCGCGATTGCGGTCGCGCAGGTCGCTTCTCCCCGAACTGTTCGATCCGGCATACACCAGGAGACGGATCACATCAGATACAGAAAATCTTCGTCCCGGAAATCTGTCACCCGCGCCAGACGCTCGACCCGCCCACCCGGAAACTCCCGAACCACCCACCCCTCAACCACGTACGTCATGATCTCCCCCTGCGCGATGCGCCACGCCCGCCCCGCCTCTCCCGCCTGGAAGCTCGCCCACGCCGGCGCCGACAAGGCCGACCCAGCCTGCTCGGAGGTCGCAACCCCCTCCGGCCCGCCCCCGCGCGCCCTCTCCGACGAACCCGTCACCCCCGCAGGTTCCGCACCGCCGTCTCGCGCAGCACGAGCTGCTTTACTGTCCCGCCCCGCCACGCGTTCGCCGCCGGATCGACCGCCGGCACCGCGATGTCCCCCCGCGCGCCCCGACGCTCCGCCGCCGACACCCCGAACCGCGCGTCGCGCCCCGCGACCTTGCCCGCGTCGACCTGCCCGTCCCTGGTGAACCCCATCATCAGTTGCGGAATGCCCATCGGGAACGCCGGGTCGCGGTCGATCTGCCAGGTGTGCCAGGTCTTCCCGTACGTCGAGACCAGGTCCGCCATGAACGCGTGTTCCGCCACCTCCGGCACCCCCGGCGCGATCAGCTCGCCCGACGCCACCTCGTAGTCATGGCTGTGCCACAGCGACTTCTCCTCCGCCGGCAGGGTCGCGAACAGCCGCGCGCTGACGATGTACTCGATGCCGATCAGCTTCGCGTCCGACCGGTTCGAGTCGTAGATCACGCACTGATGGAAGTCCTCGTTCAGGTGCGTGCAGTAATGGTTCGCCTCCACCTGCCGCCCCATGTCGTCGGCATAGAAATGGAACCCGTTGAGATACTCGCTCATCGCGTCGAGCGGCCGCTTGACCTGCACCGCGTCCGCCGCCGTGTCGAGCACGTGGCTCCGCGTCGAGAGCGGAGCGCCCGGCACCGGCACCTCCGGCTTCTCCGCAGCCGCCGCCCGCCCGAACAGCGCGGCCACCGGCGCCGCCACCGCACTGGCGACGAGCGACCGCCCCAGGCAGCGGCGGCACGTCATGGTATGAAGCAGCCCCATCGTCGTCCCCCGATCCGTCCGCACCCGCCGCGCAGCCCCCGGCAGCGTAGCAGGGCCTCGCCCGCCTGAACCGCCCCTGGCCTCGCCCCGCCTTCAACTCTCGCCCGGCCTTCGACTCTTGCTCGGCCGCCAACCCCGACGAGCCTACTCCCTCGGCACCGGGCTGCACGCCACCGCCGCCGCCCGCGCCAGCACCACCATCCGCCGCGCCGCCACCGCACCCCCCGCCATCTCCCCCGCCAGGTGCGTCAGCAGCGGCGTCGACAGCACCGCGTGCGCCGCCGTGTTCACCGCCACCTCGACCACCGCGGTCGCCGTCGCCGCCAGCGCCGTGCGCCGCAGCAGCCCCAGCGTGCCCACCACCCCCGGCCGCAGCCCGTACACCGCCGCCACCTGCCGGATCAGACGCAAGCCCCGCCAGCTCACCAGCAGCACCACCAGCGCCGGCGCCGGCGTCGCCGCCATCCCCGCCACCACCTGCAGCGCCGCCCTGCGCCCCAGCGCGTCCGCCTGCGCCCGTAGGCTCGCCTCCGGCCCTGCCCGCAACAAGGCCAGGATCGCGTCCGGATCGTTCGCCCCGCGCAGCGCCGGCACCAGCGCCTCGCCCTCCGCCAGCCCCCCCGCCCACTCCAGCGCCGCCCGCGCCCGCCTGACCGCGTCGCCTCCCGCGAAGTCGCGCCGCAGCCGGTCCACCGCGCGCAGCGCCAGCAGCCCCGCCACCTCCCGCGCCACCCCCGCCAGCAGCAGCCCGAACCCCACCGCCGCCACCCCCAGCGTCACCCACCCCAGCGCTTCGCTGCGCGTGAACTCGTCTGCCACGAAGTTCGCCGCCCACAGCCCGGAGAACCCCAGCGCCAGCACCGAGAACCCCGACAGCGCCAGCGCCGGCATCCCCCACCGCGCCGCGCGCACCAGCGGCACCGCCAGCTCCGGCGCCTCCAGCCGCCCCGACCGTTCGCCCTCGACCTCGATCCGCGGCGTAGGCCGCACCACCGCGACCTCCGACGCCACCCCGGCCACCCGAACCGGCACGACCGCCTCGGCCTCCACCCGCGGCGCTGGCCACGGCGCCTCCGCCGGCAGCGCAGCCACCACCTCGGCCACCCGAGCCGGCGCGGGCGCGGCGTCCGGCTCCTCCGTCTCAATGCGCGGCGTCGGCCACCTCATGCGGCGTGCCCAAGGAAGGCCAGGGCTCTGCCCTGGACCCGCCAGGGGCGAGCCGCCCCTGGACCGGCATCTTTTAGCCTTTTCTTGTGTGTGCGGGTCTGGGGGCGCCTGCCCCCAGCGGGTCCAGGGCAGAGCCCTGGCCTTCCTTGCTCACCCCACAGAGTCACAGCAGATCCCCCAGCAGGAACGCCATCAGCCCGTCCAGCCCCACCGCCGGCACGCCTGCGCCTCCCTGCCCTGGCAGCCGCATCGGCTCGAACTGCGGCAGCGCCAGGAACGGGTGCGCCCAGAATTCCGCGTCCGGCGCCCGGTCCGGCACCTCCCCCGGATACGACCGCGTCACCCGCTCGTCCCCCAGCCTGCGCCCCCGCACCGCCGACACCGGATGCCCCTCCAGCGTCCACACGAAATCCTGCGTGCACCGCACCGACGCGATCGCGAAGCTCGCCGTCGCCACCCCCGGCCCGCTCACGATCGAGCGCACCAGCGCCGCCAGGTTCCCCCGCTGCCGGTCCGCGACGTGGTCCGCCTTGGTCGCCGCGTATGCCACCCGCCGGATCACCCGCGGCGGCAGCCGTAGCGTCGCCAGCGACCCCAGCGCCTCCAGCCACGACCCCCGCCAGCGCAGCGCGCCCGCCGCCGCCGTCAGCGCCGCCTCCGCGTCCGCGAACGCCGCTGGCCCCGCGTGCAGCGCGCTCAGCAGGTCGGCGAGCACCACCACCCGGTCCAGCGACCCGAACAACGGCGACACCAGGTCCTCGCGCACCGCGGCCTTGTACGCCTCGAACCGCTGCGCCATCAGCCCCGCCAGCCCGCCCTCGCCGACGAACGGGAAGAACGCCCCCCACACCGGCTCCGGCCCCGGCGCCGGCATCAGGAACCGCCCCGGCTGCAGGAACGACAGCCCAAGCTCGTCGCGCAGCCGGCCCAGCATCGCCCGGTACAGCCGCTGCCCCGCCCCCACCAGCGCGTCGCTCGCCGCCACCCCCGCCGGCAGCGCCCGCACGAACGCCAGAAACTCCCCCGCCACATCCGCGACCTCCGGCGCTCCCAGCCGCCGCAGCACCGCCCCCGACCACGTGGAAAAATCCTGCGCCAGCAGCGGCAGGTCGAGCAGCCACTCCCCCGGATAATCCAGCAGCTCCAGCCGCAGCCGCCGCGCCGGTAGCACGGAGTCGGCAAAACCCCGCCCCGCCACCTCCAGGTCGAGCGCCAGCAGCGACACTGCCCCGGTCCGCTCCGGCCAGCGCGGCGGGTCGCCCGCCAGCGCCGCCAGGTGCGCGCCCTGGTCGAATCGCGGCAGCCCCGTCACCCCGGCCGGCGCCAGCGACACCCGCGTCACCTGCCCGACCAGCGACGGCAGCACCTCCAGCCCCGCCCCGTGCGCCAGCAGGTTCGCCGCCAGCGACGTGAGGAACGCCGTCTTGCCCGCCCGCGCCAGCCCGGTGACGCCCACCCGCACCGTGCGCGCCACGACGTAGTCGAGCGGGTTCAGCACGGCCGCGACCGCGCACCCGCCGCCCGACTGCGCCCCGCCCGCACCCCCGGCGCCGTCCGCAGCGACGCCGCCCCGTCCGGCACGGGCGGCGCCTAGGCCCGCTCGATCAGCTCGATCTTGTAGCCGTCCGGGTCCTCGACGAACGCGATCACCGTCGTGCCGTGCTTCACCGGGCCCGCCTCGCGCGTCACCTTGCCATCGCCCGCGCGCACCGCCTCGCACGCCGCCGCCACGTCCGGCACGCCCACCGCGAGGTGCCCGAACCCGGTGCCGACCTCGTACGCCTCCGCCTGCTCCCAGTTGTGCGTCAGCTCGATCTCCGCCTGGCCGTGCGCGTTGTCCTCGTAGCCGACGAACGCCAGCGTGTACTTGCCCGCCGGCACCTCGGTGCGCCGCAGCTCGCGCATCCCCAGCAGCGCGTAGAAGCCGATGCTCGCCTCCAGGTCGCGCACCCGGATCATCGTGTGCAGGTAGCTCTTCGCCATGACCAGACATCCCGTGTTGCGGCACCGCCAAGACAAGGCCAGAGGCTCTGCCCCTGGACCCCGCCAAAGGCTCGCCTTTGGAAACCCACATTGAAGCCAGCGGCACAACCCCACCCGACGTGCCGCAGTTCCTCGACATGCGCCGGTCCAGGGGCGGCTCGCCCCTGGCGGGTCTGGGCAGAGCCCAGCCTTACCTTACCCGAAAGCCCCCGGATCGAACCCCAGCAGGAACACCCCCGCCTCGTCCGCCGCCGCCACGCACCCCGCGCGGTCGATCAGCAGCGTCCCCCCCGCCTCGAACGCCACCCCCCGCAGCCCCGCCGCCGCCGCCGCGCGCGGTGTCCTCGGCCCGATCGCCGGCAGGTCCGCGCGCCGGTCCTGCCCCGGCTTGGCCATCTTCACCAGCACCCCTCCCGGACCGGGCCGCGCCAGCGCCCCCGCCCGCGCCAGCATCGCGTCCGTGCCCTCGATCGCCTCCACCGCGAGCACGATGCCCTGCTGCACCACGCACGCCTGCCCGACATCCGCCTCGCCCAGCGCCCGCGCCACCGCGACGCCGCGCCGCACATCCGCCAGCGCCGCCGCGTCCGTCGCCACCCGCCCCATCTGCCCCGCCGGCCCCAGCGCCTCGGTCAGCACCTCGTGCGCGCCGAGCACCCGGAACCCTTCCTCGCCGAACACCTGCACCAGCGCCGCCAGCAGCCCGTCGTCGCCGGAGAACGCCGCCCGCCCGATCCGCGCGAGGATCTTCGCCCCCTCCCGGTCCGGCCTGAGGTCGAGCAGCGACGGCCGCCGCACCGGCCCCACCAGCACCAGGTCGCGGCACCCCGCCCCGCGCAGCAGCGCCAGGATGCGCCCCGCCGCGCCCACCCGGGCCACCGCGTGCGGATACGCGCCGATCACCGCCGGCTCCGCGAAATCCTCGAACCCCACGATGAACACGCTCCGCTCCGCCGCCAGCGCCGCGCGCGCCACCTGCCCCGGCAACGGCCCGCCGCCCGCCAGGATGCCCAGGCAGCTCACGCCGCCGTCCCGACACGCCAGATCATTTGCTACCTACCAGCGACAATCTTGACAGGAATACAACCGTGTGAGCATCGTCTCAGCCCGCCTTCTTCTACATGCCTGGCGCGCCGTGCGCCAGGCAGACCTGCTGGAACCGCTGCAATGGACGACGACGAGACCGGCCAGGAACACAGCGCGCTCGGAATCTGCCGGTGCCTGCGCATGTTGGCCGAGGAAGCCGCGGCGCTGGACCTCCCCGAATCCGCCCGCATCCTGCGCGACGCCATTCTCACCTGCGCGCGAGAAAGCGGCCTCGACCGCACCGCCATGGGCATCCCGGCCCTGCTCAACTAAAGCAGCGAGCAACAAGCAGGGCTGGGCTCTCCTTCCGCTGCCCATTCCAATGACCCAAGCGGGCCATCGGAACCTTCAGGCAGCTCCGCCCAGACCCGCCAAAGGCCCCCTCCTTCAAGCATGAGACCTCTGGACACCGATCTACTTAAGTATTGGTTTCCAAAGGCCTGCATTTGGCGGAGTTTGAGGCCCATGCTTGAAGGCGGGGCCTCAACCTTGCCTGCCTCACCCCTCCTCGTCGCGCCGCGTCGACGCCCCGATCACCCCGCGCCCGCTCGGCGCGTCCAGGAACGCCAGGACCTCCGCCACCAGCGGGTCCTGCCCCTGCGCCTCGCGCACCCGCTCCAGCCGCTCCGCGTACACCGCGACCCCATCCAGCCTGCGCGGGAACAGCGCCCTGAACGCCGCCACAAGCCTCTGCTGCCCCGCCCTGTCCAGTCCCGACCGCTGCAACCCGACCAGGTTGAGCCCCGCGAGCCGCGCCCGGTTGCCGATCACCCGGCCGAACGGGATCACGTCCGCCTCCACCCCGGTGACGCCGCCGACCATCGCCATCCGCCCGATGCGCACGAACTGGTGCAGCGCCGAGGCCCCGCCGATCACCGCCCGCGCCCCGATCGTGACGTGCCCGCCCATCACCACGTTGTTGGCCACGATCACCCCGTCGCCCAGCGCGCAATCGTGCGCGACGTGCACCACCGCCATCAGCAGGCAGTCCGCGCCCACCCGCGTGACGCCGGTGCCCGTGACCGTGCCGCGGTGGATCGAGCAGTGCTCGCGAACCTGGGTGCGCGCGCCGATCTCGCAGCGCGTCGGCTGGCCGCGGTACTTTAGGTCCTGCGGCGCCAGCCCCACGGTGCAGAACGGGAACAGCATCGCGCCCTCGCCGATCCGCGTAACACCATCCACGACCACGTGCGACACGAGCCGCGCGCCGGCCTCGATCACCACCTCCGGCCCGACGTGGCACCACGGACCTATGCTGGCGCCCGCCGCCACGCTCGCCCCCGGCTCGACCAGCGCGCTCGGATGAACCGTCGCCGCCGCGGAGACGCCCCGCTGCCAGCCCTGCGCCGCATCGGACGCACCATCGGCGGGCGTCGCCTGGGCAAGCACGCTGGTCGGCTGGGACATGCGCAAGGCTCCAGGTCAGGCATCGGACACACGGCCGTTCTGGCCCGAGGCAACAGCCATCCCTATCGGTGCGGCCGCAGGCTCGCCGACGAAACGTCACGACCCGCCGCACGGAGCGTGACAGCCGGCGCGTCGCGGCCGGATCAGCCGCCGCTCAGGGCGAGGCTCGGTCCATGATCATCGCGGCATAGGTCGCCTCTGCCACGGAGATCCCGTCCACCCGCGCCACGGCATGGAACTTCCACACGTTGCCGCGGCTGCGCTCCTTGACGATGTGAATGCGGAGCTGGTCGCCCGGCACCACGGGCCGGCGGAACTTCGCCCCCTCGATGCTCATGAAGTACACGACTTTGCCCGCCGCGTCCGGCCCGATGGTCTCGACCACCAGCACGGCCGCAGTCTGCGCCATCGCCTCGATGATCAGCACGCCGGGCATCACCGGATGGCCGGGGAAATGCCCCTCGAAGAACGGCTCGTTGATCGTGACGTTCTTGACCCCGATCGCCGAGCGGTTGAGCACCATCTCCAGCACGCGGTCGATCAGCAGGAACGGGTAGCGGTGCGGGATCGCCCGCATGATCCGGGCGACGTCGACCGTCTCGCCGACCTCGCCGGACGCACGGCTGGCGTCCGCCGCGGGGGGCGTCGGCGGTGCGGCGGTGTCGTCGTGCGGGTGCGTGCCGTCCATCCTCAGCCTGTTCCCTGCTCCGGCGGAGCGCCGCCATCCGGATGGTGCGGCCGCGCCAGCCTGCGCAACACCGCAACGTTGCGGAAGAATTCGCGCACCGGCATGGCGGGGCTGCCCACCACCGCCTGACGTGCCGCGACGTCCGCCATCACGCCGGCCTGGGCGCCGATCCTGGCCTTGTGGCCGATCGTGAGATGGCCCGTCAAACCCGCCTGCGCGGCGACCTCGACGAAATCCTCCAGCACGGTCGACCCGGAAATCCCCGCCTGCGCCACCACGACACAGCAGCGCCCGAGGCGTACGTTGTGCCCGATCTGCACAAGGTTGTCGAGCCGCGAGCCCGCCCCGATCACGGTATCCAGCGCCGCCCCGCGGTCGATGGTGCTGTTCGCCCCCACCTCGACGTCGTCCTCCAGCACCACCCGCCCGAGCTGCGGCACCGACAGGAACCCCGCCGTCGTGGTCGCGAAGCCGAAGCCCTCCTGGCCGATCCGCGCCCCCGAATACACGTACACCCGATCGCCCAGCAGCGCATGGCTGACGCTAGCGAGCGCGCCCACCCGGCAATCCGCCCCCATCACCACGCCCGGCCCGATCACCGCGCCCGCGCCCACCCGGCAGCGCGCGCCGATCACCGCGCCCTCGCCCACCACCGCGTGCGCGCCGATCTCGGCACTCGGGTCGACCTCGGCGCCCGCCTCCACCACCGCCGAGCGGTGCACCCCCGGCCGCGCCGGCGGCAGCGGGTGGAACAGCGCCGCCACCCGCGCCCACGCCGCATACGGCTCTGTCGTCACCAGGCCTGCCACGCCCTCCGGCAGCCGCCCCGCCAGCTCGGGCGAGACGATCACCGCCCCCGCCCGGGTCGCGAGCAGGGCGTCGAGGTAGCGCCGGTTGTGCAGGAAGCTGACCTCGCCCGGCCCTGCCACCTGCAGCGGCGCCACGCCGCGCAGGGCCGCGCACGCGCCGACCACCAAGTCGGTGCGTGCGGCGGCGGCCACCACAGCCAGATCGTGCGGCCCGGTGCGCGCGAAGAACCGCGGGTCGCCGGCGCCGGCAGGCTCCGGAGTCACGCTACTCATGCCTGCCAACAGCCAGTCAGCAAGCAAGGCTGGGCTCTGCCCAGACCCGCCAGGGGGGAAGCCCCCCCTGGACTGGCTTCCCTTAAGTAAAGCCGGTCCAGGGGGGGCTTCCCCCCTGGCGGAGTTTGAGGCAGAGCCTCAACCTTCCTTACTTCACCAGTCACTTCAAGGAACCGCCGGCTTCAGCGCTTAGCCGGCGCCGCCGCCACTGGCGCCGCAGGAGCCGCCGCCGGTGCCGGTGCCGGCTCCGGCGCCGCCATCGGCGCCGACACGTTGCCCGAGCCCGCCGGCGCGTTGCTGGCCTGCGCCGCCGCCATCGCCGCCGGGTCCACCCCGTCCGCCGGGATCAGCACCGACGGCAGCACCTTGTTGAGCTGCTCGACCACCGCCTTGCTGATGTCGAACTCGTTGACGTTCAGCGCCACTTGGTTGCGGTGCAGCACCAGGTTCATCCCCCGGCTCTCCGAGACCTGCCGGATCACCCCGATCAGCGTGCGCTCGATCTGCCCGAGCCCGACCTGCGCCGCCTCCTGGATGATGCGGTTGCGGTCGCGGAACTGCTTCTGCGCGTTGGTGATCCGCTCCTGCAACTCGCGCTCCCGGGCCCGGCCCTGGTCGGGCGTCAGCTTGGCGTGATCCGCCTGCAGCGACTGCTGCATGTCGCGCCACGCCGCCTGCTCCTTCTGCGCGTCGGCGTTGAGCTTCTCGCGCCGCGTGCCGATCTCCTTCTGCACCTGACGCGCGGCGGTGCTGTCCTGCATGATCTCCGGCACGCCGAGCACGCCGATCAGCGCCGCCGGTGGCGGCGTCCCCTTGGCGAGCGGCGGCAGGTCCGGCACCGGCGGCTGCGGCAGCACCGGCTGCGGCCCCGCGTCGGCCTGTTGCGAGCCGTCGTCCTGCGGCCCGCCGGGCCCCTGCATCGGCATCATCTGTTGCTGCTGCGGCACCTGGCGCTGCGCCGCGCGCGGCTGCGGCGCGGGGCGCGGCGCCGCAGCCGCGACAGGCGCCGTCTTGGGCGCCGCCGGCTGGGTCGGCGTGAACCAGCCCTGCGCCCGGGCCGGCCCCGCGAGCGGCAGGATCAGCAGCCCGGCCAGGGCGGTGCCGAGTCCCAGGCCCGCGCGTCGCCGGAGCGCGGCGGAGGCCGACCCCGCGGCGACAGCGTGGGCAGGGTGCGCGGAGATGGTGCGGTGCATGTGCAAATCAGAACCTCGTGCCGAAGCCAAAGCGGAAAATCTGCTGACGGTCGTATTTCTGCCGCACAACCGGGTAGCCGAGATCGACGTTGATCAGCCCGAACGGGCTCTTCCACGATACCCCGATGCCGGTGCCGACGCGCGGCGTGAAGTCGTTGGTGCCGATCGCCTGCTTCGACGAGGTGAACGCGTCCGGCCGCAAGCCCTGCAGTCCGCCGATGTCGACAAAGGCGCGGCCCGACACGCCGAGATCGGCCGAGATCGGCAGCGGGAAGTGCAGCTCCGTGGACTGGGTGTAGATCAACTCGCCGCCCAGCGCGTCGCTCGCCAGATACGCGGGGTTGCCGTTCTGCGCGTTCACCGGAATGGAGTGCGGGCCGACGCCGCCGTCCTGGAAGCCGCGCAGGTTGTCGCCGCCCAGGAAGAAGCGGTCGATGATGCGCTCCCGCCCGCCCAGGTTGGCGAGATACCCGCCGCCGCCGGAGACCGCAATGCCCCAGTCGGAGTTGCCGGTGAGGAAGTCGAGCGGCACGAAATACGTCGCGTCCAGCTTGACCCTGATGAACTTGGCGTCGCCGCCCAGGCCCGCGACGTCGGTGCCCAGCTTGGCGAGGAACCCGTCGTGCGGGTCCGACCGGCTGTCGCGATAGTCCAGCGCCAGGGTCTGCCCGACCATGCTCAGCAGCGAGCGTCCGGACTCGTCCTGCACGTAGATCGAGGCCGAGCTGTTGACGTTGTGCACGTTGCGCTCGGTCAGCGTGTAGGTCAGCGACTGTGCCAGGTGGTCGTTGAACTGGTAGCCCAGCCGCAGCGAGGTGCCGATGCGCTGCTCGCTGTAGTTGGCGATCAGGTAGTTGTTGTTGTCGATCAGGTAGATGTCCGCGCCCGCGACCAGGTTGCGGTCGAGGAAGTACGGGTCGGTCGCCGACAGGTTCACCTGGTTCTCGCGCTGCGCCAGCGTGCCGCTCAGGTTCGCGTCGATGCCGGTGCCGATCAGGTTGCGCTGGCGCAGCCCCGCCTGCCCCAGCACGCCCGCGTCCGTCGAGTAGCCGCCGCCCAGCGTCAGCTCGCCGGTCGCCTTCTCCACCACCGCCGTGTTCACCACCACCCGGTCCGGCGCGGAGCCGGGCGAAGTGGTGATGTTGGCCGAGCTGAAATAGCCGATGTCGGTCAGGCGCTGCTTGGTCGCCTTGCTCGCCTGGTCGCTGAACGCGTCGCCCTCCGCGAAGGTGAACTCGCGCCGCAGGACGTTGTCGCGGGTCACGGTGTTGCCGCTGATGTCGATGCGCTCGACGAACACCCGCGGCCCGTTCACCACGTCGAACAGCAGGTCGACGGTGCGCTTCTCCCTGTTGCGCGCGATCCGCGGGTTCACCTCGACGAACGGGAAGCCCAGCTTGACCCCTCGGTTCTGCACCAGCGTCGTGCTGCGCTGCACCGCGTCGCCGTTGTAGACATCGCCCGGCTTGGGCACCACCAGCGGCAGCAGCACGTCCGAGGACAGGTGCGGGACCTGGCTGTCCACCTTCACCGTGCCCACGTGGTAGCGTTCGCCCTCGTGCACCGTGAAGGTCACGAAAAACGACTTGCGGTCCGGCGACAGCTCCGAGGTCGCGCCCGTCGCCTCGAAATCCGCGTAGCCGTTGCGCAGGTAGAAGCGGCGCAGCAGCTCCTTGTCGTAATTGATCCGCTCCGGGTCGTACTGGTCGGCGCTGGACAAGAAGCGGAACCACGCCTGCTCGCGCGTCGAGACCTCCTCGCGCAGCCGCGTCTCGCTGTACGCATGGTTGCCCACGAAGGTGATGCGGCTCACCAGCGTCTCGGAGCCCTCGTTGACCCGGAAGATCACGTCCACCCGATTCTGCGGCAGCCGGATGATCTGCGGCTCCACCGTCGCCGCGTAGTGGCTGTGCTTGGCATACAGGTCGAGCAGACGCTGTCGGTCCGCCTGCACGAGCTGCGGGGTGTACACCGTCCGTGGCTTGAGCTGCAGCACCGGGCGCAGCACGTCGTCCTTCTGCGAGCTGTTGCCCTCGAACGCGATCTGGTTGACCAGCGGGTTCTCGACCACCCGCACCACCAGCGTGGTGCCGCTGCGGTGGATGCTGACGTCCTTGAACAGCCCCGTCGCGTACAGCGTGCGCAGCGAGCGGTCCACCCGGTCCGAGCCGAACGCGTCGCCCGCCTGCACCAGCATGTAGGAGCGGATCGTGCCCGGCTCGATGCGCTGCGAGCCCTCGATCGAGATCGTGCGGATCGTGTCGCCACCGCCGCCCTCGCGCCGCACCGGCGCCTGGGCACGACGCCCCGCCCCGCCCTGGCCAGGCGCGCCACGGCCGGGCGGCGCCGCGCCGGAGCGCGCCTCGGGCACGCGGCGCGCCGGCAGCGTGCGCACCGGCACCTCGGCCAGCGGCGGCCCCTGCACGCCGGTGCCGGCGGCACCGGCCTTGGCGCCCTGCGCCCAGGCGTGCCCGACCAGGGCGGGCGACAGGCAGGCGCCGGGCATCAGGCAGGCGGTGGCAAGCAGCGCCGCACGTTTGCGAACCAAGAACATCCCCTTCACCGCGCCCCTGACCCGCACCGGGAGAGGTCGTGCAGACACGGCAGGAGCGCGCATCCGTGCGAGGGGCTACCCGACTTTGCGGGGTGTCCGCAAGAAGCAGCGGTAAGTGACGGAACCGCCTCGTATCCCGGGGTCGGCCAGCGCACAGGGACAGGAAGAAAGCAAGGCTGGACTCTGCCCAGACCCGCCAAAGGCCAAGGCCTCTGGACACCGATTTACTGAAGTAGTGGCCTCCAAAGGCGAGCCTTTAGCGGAGTTTGAGGCCCATGCTTGAAGGCGGAGCCTCAACCTTCCTTCCTGCCACCCCGCCTCAGCCGAACAGCGACGCCACCCAGTGCATCACCCCCAGGTGCGACAGGTCGTTCCACGTCACCACCACGAACAGGCACGCGATCAGCGCGAACCCCGCCCGGAACCCGTATTCCAGCGCCCGCACCGGGATTGGCCGCCCGCGGATCGCCTCCGCCGCGTAGAACAGCAGGTACCCCCCGTCCAGCACCGGGATCGGGAACAGGTTGATCAGCCCCAGGTTCACCGACAGCAGCGCGATGAACGACACCAGGCTCGCGAGCCCCAGCTCCGCCACCTGCCCCGACATCTGCGCGATCCCCAGCGGCCCCGACAGCTCGCGCGTGCTCACCCGCCCGCTGAAGATCTGCCCGTAGCCGGCCACCGTCTGCCGCATCACCCGCCAGGTCTGCCCGAATCCGTCCAGCACCGCCTGCCCCGGCCCGACCGGCTCGAACTCCATCGCAGCGCTGCCGATGCCGAGCACGCCCACCGGGTGCTCCGCCGCCCCCTTGCTGCCCACCACCACCGGCACCGTCTGCACCGCGCCGTCGCGCAGCACGGCGACGCTCAGCCGCTGCCCCGCGCTCGCCCCCACCACCGCCTGCAGATCCTCGAAGTGCGGCGTCGGCTTGCCGTCGATCGACTGGATGCGGTCGCCAACGTGCAGCCCCGCCGCCTCCGCCGCCCCGCCCGCAACCAGCGTGCTGACCACCGACTGCGCCACCGGCCGCCCCACGAAGCCGAACAGCCCCGCGAACAGTACCACCGCCAGCACGAAGTTGGCCAGCGGGCCCGCCGCCACCACGATCGCGCGCGACGCCACGCTCTTCTCGAACAGGGTCCGCCCCGCCTGGTAGGACGCGCGGTCCTCCTCGCTGACGTCCTCCGGCCGCCCGGCCCCGTGCAGCCTCACGTAGCCGCCCAGCGGCAGCAGGCTCAGCTTCCACTCCGTGCCCACACGGTCGGTCCAGCCGAACAGCCGCGGCCCGAAGCCGATGGAGAACGCCTCCACATGCACCCCGCGCCAGCGCGCCGCGAGGTAATGGCCAAGCTCGTGGATGAACACCAGGACGCCCAGCACCACGGCAAAGGCGGCCACTGCGCGGATCGGGGAGGGCAGGAAATGCATCGGCTCGGGTCCGGATTGGGTGGACGGGATATGGGAGCCGGACGGCCCGGCCCAAGCAAGCAAGGTTGAGGCTCTGCCTCAAACTCCGCCAAAGGCTCGCCTTTGGAATCCACTCCTTAAGTAAAGCCGGTCCAGGGGGGGCCTCCCCCCTGGCGGGTCTGGGCAGAGCCCAGCCTTGCTTTCTGCCTCGCCTACCTACGCCGCCCGCGCCACCGCCAGCCGCTCCGCCTCGCGCCGCGCCGCGCCGTCCGCCTCCAGCACCGCCTCCAGCGTCTCGGCCGGCGGCGCCCCCAGCCGCCCCATCACCGCCTCCACCACCGCCGCGATATCGAGGAACCCGATGCGCCGCGCCAGGAACGCCTCGACCGCGATCTCGTTGGCCGCCGACAGCACCGCCGCCGCCCCCCGCCCCGCGCGCAACGCCTCGCGCGCCAGCCGCAGCGCCGGGAACCGCACCGGATCGGGCTCCGCGAACTCCAGGCGCCCCACGGCGGCGAAGTCCAGCCGCGGCGAGCTGGTCGCGATCCGCCCCGGCCACGCCAGGCAGTGCGCGATCGGAATGCGCATGTCCGGGCTGCCCATCTGCGCCAGCACGCTGCCGTCCGCGTAGCGCACCATCCCGTGCACCACCGACTGCGGATGCACCAGCACGTCGATCCTGCCCTCGTCCATCCCGAACAGACGCGCCGCCTCGATCACCTCCAGCCCCTTGTTGAACAGCGTCGCGCTGTCGATGCTGATCTTGGCCCCCATCGACCACACCGGATGGCGCAACGCCGCCTCCGGGGTCGCCACCGCCATCTCCTCGCGCGACGCCAGCCGGAACGGCCCACCCGACGCGGTGAGCACGATCGACTCGACGGCGCCCGCGTTGCCGTCCGCCATCGCCTGGAACACCGCGTTGTGCTCGGAGTCCACCGGCAGCAGGACCGCCCCGGCCTCGCGCACCGCGCGCAGCATCACCTCGCCGGCGCAGACAAGCGCTTCCTTGTTGGCCAGCGCCACCGCGCCACCACGCCGGATCGCCGCCAGCGTCGGGTGCAGCCCCGCCGCCCCGGTGATCGCCGCCATCGTCCAGTCCGCCGCCAGCGCCGCCGCGTCCACCGCCGCCTGCGCCCCGCACGCCGCCTCGACCCCGCTGCCCGCCAGCAGCGCCCGCAGCTCCGCGAAACCGCCCGGGTCGCAGCACACCGCCAGCTCCGCGCCGATCGCCCGCGCCTGCTCCGCCAGCAGCGCCACGTTGCGGTTGCCCACCAGCGCGCGCACCCGGAACGCGCCGCGGTTCGCCGCCAGCAGGTCCAGCGTGCTGCGCCCGATGCTGCCGGTGCTGCCCAGCACGCTCACCGTGCGCACGCCCCCCGCGCCGCCGGCTCCCGCCCGCCCCGCGCCACCGGCCGTGCTGCGCCCGGCCCCGCCCGGCGACGTCGCGCCCATGCCCGTCATCGCCACAACGCCATCCCCCGTCCCGCGTCCAGCGCCAGCAGCGCCGCCACGGGTGCTGCCGCCAGCACGCCGTCCAGCCGGTCCAGCAGGCCGCCATGGCCCGGGATCAGCCGCCCCGAATCCTTCTGCCCGAACCGGCGCTTGACCGCGCTCTCGCCCAGGTCGCCGAGCTGCGACACCGCCGCCAGCACCGCCGCCACCACGGCCGCCCGCGCCAGCACCGCCACGCCCGCGCCCCCGCCTGCACCCCCGCCTGCACCCAAGCCGGCCCCGGCGCCGGTCCACGCCTCGAACGCCCACGCCACGCAGAGCCCGACCAGCACCGCCGCCAGCACCCCGCCCGCCGAGCCCGACCAGGTCTTGCCCGGCGAGATGCGCGGCGCCAGCTTCGGCCCGCCCACCGCCCGCCCCACGAAATACGCCCCGATGTCGCTCGCCCACACCAGCAGCATCACGAACACCAGGTTGCCCCGCCCCGCCACCGGGTCAGCGCGCAGCCACAGCAGCGACAGCACCGCCATCCCGAGGTAGGCGGCCCCGCCCGCCGCCGCCGCCCGCCCGCCCGGCGCCAGCCCCAGCGGCAACGCCGCCCCGGCCAGCACCAGCAGCGCCACCGCCGACGCGAACCCGTCCCCGCCCACAGGCCCCGGCCCCCGCGACGTCACCACCACCAGCAGCGCCACCGCCAGCGCCACGAGCACGCCCAGCCCGGGCCATCGCCCCGCCGCCATGCGGCACAGCGCGACCCACTCCCACGCCATCCCCGCCGCCGCCAGCAGCACGACCGCCACCCACGCCGCACCCCCGGCCCAGATGCACGCCAGCCCCAGCGGCCCCAGCACCGCCGCCGACATCACCCGCAGCCGCAATTCCCCGGCGGGACGGCGACCGCCCGCCGCGGCCCCTGGCTTCCCGGCCAGCGGCGGCGCCACCCCGGGGGCCGGCTCAGCCAGGGCGCGCCCCGAAGCGCCGCTCTCGACGCCCGTACTCCGCCAGCGCCCCGGCAAAGTGCACGTCGGAAAAATCCGGCCACATCACGTCCGGGAACGCCAGCTCCGCATACGCCGACTGCCACAGCAGGAAGTTCGACAGCCGCCGCTCCCCGCTGGTGCGGATCACCAGGTCCGGGTCCGGCATCCCCGCGGTGAACAGGAACCGCTCCACCACCGCCTCGTCGACGCCCTCCGGGTCGAGCCGGCCGTCGCGCGCCGCCTGCGCGATCGCGCGCGCCGCCGCCACCAGCTCCGAGCGCCCGCCGTACGACAGCGCCATCGTCATGTTCAGCCGCACGTTGCCCGCCGTCAGCCGCTCCGCCCGGGTCAGCTCGTGGCGCAGGTCGTCGTCGAAGCGCTGCCGCTCGCCGATCACCCGCAGCCGCACCCCCTCGGCGTGCAGCTCCGCCACCTCGTGGCGCAGGTAGTGCCGCAGCAGCCCGGTCAGGTCGCTCACCTCCGCTTCCGGCCGCCGCCAGTTCTCCGACGAGAACGCATACAGCGTCAGCCACTCCACCCCACTGCGGATCGCCGACTCCACCGTGCGCCGCACCGCCTGCGCGCCCGCACGGTGCCCCGCCACCCGCGGCAGCCCGCGCGCCGCCGCCCAGCGGCCGTTGCCGTCCATGATGATCGCCACGTGGCGTGGCGCGCCCCCGCCCGCAGCCACCGCCTGCAGGGGCTGCACCGCTGGCTCACCGGTCATCGCGGGCTACCCTGGGGCACGTGCGGTCCTCCGGCTCGGCTGGCCAGGCCCCAAGGCAAGCAAGGCTGGGCTCTGCCCAGACCCGCCAAAGGCCTCGGCCTTTGGAAACCATTTCCTTAAGGAAGGCGATCCAAGGGCCCAGCCCTTGGCGGAGTTTGAGGCAGAGCCTCAACCTTTCTGACCTTCACGTGGCAAGGCCCCGCTCAGACCTGCTTGATCTCGCGTTCCTTGTCGACAAGCGACTCGTCGATGCGCTTGACGTAGGAGTCCGTGAGCTTCTGCACCTCGTCCGCCCAGTCCTTGACCTCGTCCTCGGCGATCTCGTTCTTCTTCTCGAAACCCTTGATCTGGTCCATGCCGTCGCGCCGCACCCCGCGCACCGCGATCCGCGCCCCCTCGCCGTAGCGCCCGGCGGCCTTGGCCAGCTCCACGCGCCGCTCTGCCGTGAGCTGCGGGATCGGCACCCGCACCGTCTGCCCGTCCGTCGCAGGATTGAGCCCCAGCCCGCAGTCGCGGATCGCCCGCTCCACCGCGCCGACCAGCGTGCGGTCCCACACCTGCACCGTGATCATCCTCGGCTCCGGCACGCCGATCGTGCCCACCTGCGTGATCGGCACCTCCGACCCGTACGCCTCGACCTTGACCGGCTCCAGCAGCCCCGGGCTCGCCCGCCCGGTACGCAAGCCCCCGAAGTCGCGGCGCAGCGTCTCCATCGCCCCGTCCATGCGGCGCGTCAGGTCGGCCTTCAGGCTGGTCAGATCCGCAGGCATCGAAGTTCCTCTATCATGCCGGCTGCCTGGCGTCCTCGCTCGCCCGCCCGGACCGGACATCCACCCCGCTCACGACGGCTCCACGATCCGGGTGAACCGCCCCTCGCCGCGCACCACCTGCGCGAACGCCCCGGGCGCGTGGATGTTGAACACCACGATCGGCAGCCCGTTCTCCCGCGCCAGGCTGATCGCGGCGGCGTCCATCACCTTCAGGTCCCGCGCCAGCACGTCGTGATACGTCAGCTCATCAAACCGCTCCGCCGTGGGCTCACGCCTGGGATCGGCCGAGTAAACGCCGTCGACCTGGGTGCCCTTGAGCAGCACGTCGCACTGCATCTCCGCCGCCCGCAGCGCCGCCGCCGTGTCCGTTGTGAAGAACGGGTTGCCCGTCCCGGCGGCGAACACCACCACCCGCCCCTTCTCCATGTGCCGCTCCGCGCGCCTGCGGATGTAGGGCTCGCAGATGTTGGGCATGGTGACCGCCGACTGCACCCGGGTCGGCACCTGGCAGCGCTCCAGCGCGTTCTGCACCGCCAGCGCGTTCATCACGGTCGCCAGCATCCCCATGCTGTCCGCCTGCGCGCGGTCCATGCCGCCCGCCGCCGCAGAGACGCCCCTGAAGATGTTGCCGCCGCCGATCACCAGGCAGACCTGCACGCCGGTTGCCACCACGTCGGCCACGTCCGCCGCCACCCTGCGCACCATGTCCACGTCCAGCCCGTAGTCCCGCCGGCCCATCAGCGCCTCGCCGGACACTTTCAGGAGGACGCGCTTGTAGGGAAGGTGATCGGGCATGCGCGTCCGCGGCTGTGAGGCGGCCAGGGTATAGGTCCAGGCGGCACGCCTCACAAGGCAGGAAGGCCAGGGCTCTGCCCTGGACCCGCCAGGGGCAGCGCCCCTGGACCGGCGCACATAAGGAAAGCCGAAGGGAGCCCCCAACCCCGGGTTTCCAAAGGCGAGCCTTTGGCGGGGTCCAGGGGCAGAGCCCCTGGCCTTACTGCGCCGCGACTCCCGCCGTCGCCGCGACCTCGGCCGCGAAGTCGCTCTCCGCCTTCTCGATGCCCTCGCCCAGCGTGAACCGCGCGAACCCCGACAGCCTCGCCCCCGCCTTGGCGACCACCGCCTTCACCCGGCTCTCCCCGTCGTGCACCCAGACCTGCTCCAGCAGCACGACCTCCTCGTAATACTTGCGGATGCGCCCATCGACCATCTTGTCGATGATCGCCTCCGCCTTGCCCGACGCCCGCGCCTGGTCCGCCAGCACCGAGCGCTCGCGCTCCAGCGCCGCGCCGTCCACGCCGGTGATGTCGAGCGCCTCCGGCCGCGTCGCCGCGACCTGCATCCCCACCTGGCGCCCCAGCGTCTCCAGCGCCTCGATCTCCGACGCCCCCTCGACGCCCACCAGCACGCCGATCTTGCCCAGCCCCTGCTTCAGCGGCTGGTGCACGTACGACGCCACCACCCCCTGCTGCACGCCGAGCACCCGGATGCGCCGGATCGTCATGTTCTCGCCGATCGTGGCCACGAGCTGCACCAGCTCCTCGCCCACGCTGCGCCCCGTCCCCGGATAGGCCGCCGCCTTGAGCGCCTCGACATCCTCGCCGCTCGCCAGCGCGATCCTCGCCACCGCGCTCACGAACCCCTGGAACGCCTCGTTGCGCGCCACGAAGTCGGTCTCCGCATTGACCTCGACCATCGCCGCCCGCCCCTGCTCCGAGGCCACGCCGATCAGCCCCTCCGCCGCGACCCGCCCGGACTTCTTCGCCGCCTGCGACAGGCCCTTCTTGCGCAGCCAGTCGATCGCGGCCTCCGTCTCGCCGCCGTTCTCGGTGAGCGCGCGCTTGCAGTCCATCATCCCCGCGCCGGTCTTCTCGCGCAGGTCCTTCACCAGAGCCGCCGTGATCTCGGCCATGCACTCTCTCCTGTGGTCTCGCCCGCGACCCTCGCCGCAGACTGAGCCTTGCAAAATCGGATCGGGGAGGCCGCACCCCGGAACGCCCAGCATGGACACCCCCGGCACGACCTCCCCGCTCGCCCCACCCACGGCGCCGGCCCGAAGGCCGGCCGCCAGGCTCAGCTCACGGTCGCGAGCGGCTCCGGCATGCTCACCTCGGGCATCACCTCCATCGGCAGCTCCTCGGCGCCCCCGATGTCCTGCCCCGACGCCGCCATCTCCGCGCTGATGCCGTCGAGCACCGCGCCCGAGATCAGCTCGCAGTACAGCGTGATCGCCCGGATCGCGTCGTCGTTGCCCGGGATCGGGTAGGTCACGCCGACCGGGTCGGAGTTGCTGTCGAGAATGGCGATCACCGGGATGCCCAGCTTGTTCGCCTCCTCGACCGCCAGCTTCTCCTTGTTGGTGTCGATGATGAACAGGATGTCGGGCAAGCCCCCCATCTCCTTGATCCCGCCCAGCGAGCGCTCCAGCTTCTCCTGGTCGCGCGTGATCTCCAGGACCTCCTTCTTGGTCAGCCCGGTGACGTCGCCCGCCAGCATCTCCTCGATCTGGCGCAGCCGCTTGATGCTGCCCGTGATCGTCTTCCAGTTCGTCAGCATCCCGCCCAGCCAGCGGTGGTTGACGTAGTACTGCCCGCAGCGCCGCGCCGCCTCCGCGACGTGCTCCGCCGCCGCCCGCTTGGTGCCGACGAACAGCACGCGCCCGCCCGCCGCCGTCACGTCGCGCGTCGCGCGCAGCGCACGATCGAGCATCGGCACGGTCTGCTGCAGATCGAGGATATGCACCTGGTTGCGGATGCCGAAGATGTACGGCCCCATGCGCGGGTTCCAGCGCCGCGTGTGGTGGCCGAAATGCACGCCGGCCTCGAGAAGCTGGCGGAGGGTATAGTCGGGCATCGCCATGGGGCGTGACCTTTCCTGTCGTCCGGTTGAACCTCCGCGGAACCTGGCCGCCCGACCTGGATCGGGTGGCACCGGACCCGGGCGCGATGGCCCGGGAAAGTCGCCCCGCGTGCGAATTACCGGCCTGCGCCGGCGTGCGGGATATGGCCGAGTCGCAGGTCGCACGCAAGGCCGAGGCAGACGGCAGCAAGCAAGGCCAGGGCTCTGCCCTGGACCCGCCAGGGCGAGCCGCCCTGGACCGGCGCGCTTAGGAGTATGACGACGCTGGTCCGTTACCAAGCTGGCATCTGGTGTACTTGCCTGGCCAGACTCGCTGTTCAGCCGCCCGGCGGGCGGCCCAGCACACAATCGCGGTGGAGTGCACGCGCACGGGGGTGCGCATGTGCTCTCCCTCCAGGATGCGCGACATTCCCGGCACCGGACGATCTCCGTCCCAGCCAGGAAGCAGGCCACCATGCCGAAACATCGCCCAGCCCAGACCCGCAGGAAGAGTGGGCCAGCAGGCAGCCACAATACCCATCTCAGCCGCAAAGCCGGCAGCGCGGCTGTATCCGGCCCGCCTGCCGACATCAGCAACAAACACGGTCTGACGCCCCTGATCCCGCTGGCCGTCGCCATCCTGCGGCTGCTTGCATCCGTGGTGCAGTGGTCCGACCACCATGGCTGACGCACCCAAAAATCCGGTATGGCGGCGTGACCATGCCACGCCGTTCACGAACCAGCAGGAACAGGCGTGAGACAAACCGACTTTCCTCCAGCAGACACCGCCATCGGGCCCACCCGGCCCGAGACGGGAGTCACTCCGTCAGAGCACGGCCCGAGTGCGTCTCCCATCCAGCCCGTTCCACCTGATCCTCATACCCCTCGCACCAAACACGCCGCCCCACTCGCCACGGCCCTCCTCGCCGCCCTCCCCGCCCTGCTCGCCCTCGCCATCTTCGGCGTGATCGAGACCCCCGACTCCCCCGGCTACATCGCCTACGCCGCCCAGCTCCGCCACGCCCTGCCCGCCGGCGCCGCCCTGCTGCGCGAGGCCCCCGCCCCCATCACCCTGTTCCGCATGGGCGGCTACCCCGCCCTGCTCGCCGCCCTGCAAACCCTCACCCCCCACTGGCGCCTCGCCGCGATCCTGCTGCAGATCGCAGCCTTGTCCGCCCTCGCCGCCGCCACCCGCCGCACCGCGCTCCGCCTCGGCGCGTCGCCCCGTCCCGCCCTGGCCGCCGCCCTGCTGCCCGCGATCGGCTTCGGCGTGGTGGTGCAGCTCTGCCTCCTCACCGACGCGCTCTACGCAGCCCTCGCCGCCGGCGCCGCCCTGGCGCTCGCCACGCCCCCGCTCGCCACACCCCTGACCCGCCCGCGCGCCGCCCCCCTGCGCCCGGCCCTGGCCGCCGGCCTGATGCTCGCCCTGGCCACCACCCTGCGCGAGGCCACCCCCCTGCTCGCCCTCGCCTACCTCCCACTGGCCCTGCTCCCCGACCCACTCCCCCACCATTCCCCCGCCCTGCGCAGCGACCACCACCGCGTCCTCTTGCGCCTGCTCCGCGCCCTCCTGGTGGCACTTCCCGCCCTCGCCGTCGCCGGCGCCCAGATCGCCTGGAACGCCAGCCGCGGCGCCGGCCCCGTGCTCACCACCAGCCGCCAGACCGTGATGGTGCAGGCCGTGCTCCCCCTGCTCCGCCGCCACCCCGACCTCCTGGCCCCCGACCTGCCCGGCCCAAACCTGCCCAACCCAGACGCCGCCGCCGCCACCTTCGACGCCGCCGCCCGCGCCACCGTCGGCGACGGCGAGTACGGCCGCATCGACGACCTCCACCGCCAGCTCTTCGCCGCCGGCCTCGACGCCCCCGCCATGGCCCGCGCCGCCGCTCGCCTCTACCGCCGCGCCTGGCGGCGCCACCCCGGCGCCATGCTGCTCGCCACCACCGGCAACCTGCGCCACGAGTTCCTGGCCATGCCGTTCCAGCCCGTCGACACCGTGGGCGCGCTGATGGTCTACGCCGGCTGGCCGCGCCCCGCCTTCGACCGCCTCAACGTCGAGTGGTCCGCCCTGCGCCACGCCCCCGCCGCCGCCCCCGCCGCCGCCGCGCTGTGCATCGCCGCCGACGTGCTGACCCGGCTCCTCGGCACCCTGATCGCCCTCGCCGCCATCCTCTCGCCCTGGCTCCCCCCAGCGTGGTGGCCCGCCCGCCGCCGGGGGCACCCGGTCTTCCCACCCGCGACGCTGTGGCGCCTGCGCGGCCTGTGGCTGGTGTGCGCCGGCTTCGTCGGGCTCTACGCCCCGGTCCACATCGAGCCGCGCTACCTGGTGCCGACCGTGCCGCTGGCCTGCGTCATCGCCGCCTGCGCCTGGACGGCCAGCAAGCAAGCCTGGGCTCTGCCCAGACCCGCCAGGGGGGAAGCCCCCCTGGACCGGCTTGACTAAGGAGTGGATTCCAAAGGCGAGCGTTTGGCGGAGTTTGAGGCAGAGCCTCAACCTTGCTTGCTTCTCCCCGCCGTCACCCCAGCGCGTTCCCCAGCACCTGGTCCACCCGCCGCAGCAGGTCGCTCGACCGGAACGGCTTGCGCAGCACCTGCTCGGTGCGCAGCCCGGCCATCCCTCCCGCCCCGCCCAGCTCCGCGTAGCCGGTGACCAGCATCACCCGCAGCCCCGGCTGCACCTGCGCGGCCCGTCGCAGCAGCTCCACCCCGTTCATCCCCGGCATGATGTAGTCCGCCAGCAGCAGGTCCACCGGATGCGACTGCAGAAGCTGCAACGCCTCCTCCGCGTCCGCCGCCACGAGCACGTCGTGGCCGTCCTCCTCCAGCATCTCCGCCGTCAGCGTGCGCACGTCCGCCTCGTCGTCCACCACCAGGATGCGCTGCGACGCCGCCGCCGCCGCCAGCTCCCGCGTCGCGTCCGCCCGCGGCAGCAGCAGGGTGACGCGCGTGCCCTTTGCCGGCTCGCTCGCGATGCGCACGTCGCCGCCGGACTGCTGCGCCAGCCCGTGCACCTGAGACAGCCCCAGCCCGGACCCGCGGCCCGGCCCCTTGGTGGTGAAGAACGGCTCGAACACCCGCCCCAGGATGTCGGCCGCGATGCCCAGCCCGGTGTCGGCCACGCTCATCGTCACCAGATCGCCGCCCCCACCCTCCCCGGCCGCCGCCCCGGTCGCCGTCCCGGTCGCAAGCGTCAGCGTCCCGCCATGCGGCATTGCCTCGCGCGCGTTGAGCGCCAGATTCAGGATCGCGGTGTCGAGCTGGTGCGGATCGACCATCGCCAGCGGCGCCGCCGCATCGAGCTGCAGCACCAGGCCAATCCCCGGCCCAAGCGTGGTCGCCAGCATCGGCCGCATCGCCCCCACGGTGGCGTTGAGGTCGCAGCACTGCGGCAGCAGGCGCTGGCTGCGCGAGAAGCCGATGAGCTGCGCCGTCAGCCGCGCGCCCCGCTCGGCGGCGGCGATCGCGCCGGCGATGAGCTGCTGCTGCCCCGCCTCGCCGGCCGGCACGCGGCGGCGCAGCAGGTCGAGGCTGCCGATCACCACGCCGAGCAGGTTGTTGAAGTCGTGCGCCAGCCCGCCCGCCAGCTCGCCCACCGCCTGCAGCTTCTGCGCCTGGCGCAGCCGCGTCTCCGACAGCTCGCGCTCGGCGGTCTGCACCTGCAGCCGGTTGTGGCTGGCCGACAGCGCCCGGGTGCGCTCGTCCACCCGGCCCTCCAGCGACTCGTTCAGCTCCTGGAGCTGCCCGCGCTGCCGCCCCAGCGCCTCCGCCATGTCGTTGAACGCCGCCGCCAGGCTGCCGAACTCGGTGCGCGGGTCCTCGCGCAGCACCGCGCGCGCCGCCAGGTCGCCGCGCCGCCAGCGCACCGCCGCCGCCAGCAACTGCGCCGTGGGCCGGCGCACGTAGCTGTGCCCGAACACGATCGCAGCACCCAGCGCCAGCACCGCCGCGGCCACCGCGAACGCCGCGCCGCGCCGCGTGACGCTGGCCAGCTCCGCATCCGCGGGCTCCGCGGACTGCCCGACCGCGACAGTCAGGCCGTTGCCCGCGGCTGCCGACGGCACGAAGCCCAGCACCCGCGGCTGGCCGTCCATCCCCTGGATCGCGGCCACGCCCGGCTGTTGCTCGCCGAGCAGGAAGCGCGTCTGCGGCCGGAACGGCTGCCCCACCACGCCGTCGCGACGCGGCACCCGCGCCAGCACCGTGCCCTCGCGGTCCGCCAGCACGATCGCCCGGTCCGCCGGCGCGAGCATGGCCTCCAGGGCGCGCGTCATCTCCTCCAGCGACAGCCCGGCGACCACCACGCCCACGACCCGCCCGTCCAGGTCCTGCACCGGCAGCCCGACGCCCAGGAACGGTTCGGAACTCTCCGCGCCGACGCCGTAGCGGTCCACCACGAAATCGTCTCCGCCCAGCACCAGCCGCGCCGTGTGCAGCACCGCGTCCGACGGCGCCACGGCCGGCCCGGAGCCGCACACCGGCCGCAGGTCGGCCCCGAGGACGGCGATGAACGCATAGGCCGGCAGCGCACGGCGCAGCAGCGTGACCTGGCCGGCGCAGGCGGGGTCGAGCGCCCTGGCGGCGCGGCTCGACGCGACGCTCAGCATCACCTGCCGCGCCGCCTCCGTGGTGGCGCCCACCGCGCTGCTCACCAGCCTGGCCTCGTGCAGCACGTCCGTGCCGAGGTGGCTGCGCCACTCCTCGCGCAAATCGAGTACCAGCAGGGCAGTGACCGCGAAGCTGGGCAGGCTCACGGCGGCGACCAGGATCAGCAGCCGCGTGAACAGCCCGACCCGCCGAAACAGCCCGGTGCCGGCGACCGGAACGACATCGCGTGTGGTGGCCGCCATCATGCTCCCCGCCTCGCCCGGACCCGACAAGAGTCGCAAGGCATGGATCGTCGCACAACTTCAGATGGCAGTGTACCTCGGTTGGACAACCGACATGACGCGGTTGTGCTTCCTGGCCGACCTGTCGGCAGGGCCGGAGACTGGACGCCGGAGCGGCCGGCCTGGTGCGAGAGGGGGGACTCGAACCCCCATGCCTTGCGGCGCACGATTTTGAGTCGCGTGCGTCTACCGTTCCGCCACTCTCGCATCCAGCCGACTGGCCCGCCGTGCCAGCGCAATACCACCCCGACTGCGCCGGTGCCAGACCGGACGGCCAGGACCGTCTTCGTCCACGCAGCCCGCCCCGGGGTGGCAGTCCGGGTGCGGCGGCGCCGACGATGGCTGACTGACGGACAGGCAGGGCCAGGTTTCTCCGCCTGCCGTTCTTCACGACCCGGGAGGATCGTCGGAGCCCTCGGCGAGCCCCGCTCCGACCCGCCACCCGCGAGCCTTTGGCGGATGAGGACCATGCCTGAAGGCGGGGCCTCAACCTTGCCTGCTTTGGCCGCCGCGCCACCCACGACGACCCAGCGCAAGCCATCCCACGCCCCCCGCCAGGCAGGGCTTTACGCCAGCGCCGGCCGTGGCTATAGCAACCGGCCTGCCGGTCCCGGATAGCTCAGTTGGTAGAGCAAGCGACTGTTAATCGCTCGGTCGTAGGTTCGAGTCCTACTCCGGGAGCCAAGGCCACCAGATGCCACCCGCTCCCGCGCCCTGTGGCGCCGCACGGGGCTGACAGCCCGAATCCCGCAGAGGCCCGCATGGCCCGGACCGCCCAGTGACGTCCGCCACCCTGCGCGGCGCGATGCTCGTCCTGCCGGATCGTGTGGCCCGCGGCGGCCTGAGCTTCGCCGACGGCCGCATCATCGCGATCCTGCCGGGCGAGGACGCGCCGAACAGCCGCGACGCCCTCGACCTGGACGGCGATTTCCTGCTGCCCGGCCTCGTCGACCTGCACACCGACAACCTCGAGCGCGCAGTCGAGCCGCGCACAGGCGCCCGCTGGCCGTCACGCGCCGCGATGCTGGCCCACGACGCGCAGTGCGCCGCCGCCGGAGTCACCACCGTGCTCGACGCGCTCTGCCTGGGCGAGCTGGGCTTCGAGGAATCGCGCGCGAAAACCTTCCGCGACGGCCTGGCCGACGGCGACGCCCTGCACGGCACCGGCCTGCTCCGCGCGGAGCATTTCCTGCACCTACGCTGCGAGCTGCCGGCTCCCGGCCTGCCCGACCTGCTTGCCCCACTCGTCCGCCACCCCCGCCTGCGCATGATCAGCCTGATGGACCACACCCCCGGCCACGGCCAGTTCGCCGACCTCGCCCGCTACCGAGCGATGCAGCGCCGCGACGGCCTCGACGAGCCGGCCATCGACCGCCGCATCGCCACCCTGCGCGAGCTGCGCGACCGCCTGCGCGAACCCAACCGCCGCGCCGTCCTGGACCAGCTCCGCGGCACCGCCGCCGCCTTCGCCAGCCACGACGACCGCACGCCCGCCGAGATCGCCGACAACCACGCGGCCGGCATCGGCGTCACCGAGTTCCCGGTCGCCGCCGACGCCGCCCGGGCGGCAAAGGCGCTGGGCATGACCGTGATCGCAGGCGCGCCCAACGTGGTGCGCGGCGGCTCGCACTCCGGCAACGTCGGCGCCGCCGGGCTGATCCGCGACGGCCTGGTCGACGCGCTGGCCTCCGACTACGTCCCCGCCAGCCTGCTCGACGCCGCCTTCCGCACCGCAGCCGCGGGCCTCGCCCTGCCCGACGCGGTCGCGCTGGTGACGTCGCGCCCGGCCGCGATCGCCGGCCTCCACGACCGCGGCCGCCTCGCCCCGGGCTTGCGCGCCGACCTGCTGCGCGTGCGGGTGCACGAGGGCCTGCCCATCGTCCGCCAGGTCTGGCGCCACGGCGAGCGGGTGATCTGAGTGATCGGCAAGCAAGGTTGAGGCTCTGCCTCATCCGCCAAAGGCTCGCCTTTGGAATCCACTACTTAAGTAAAGCCGGTCCAGGGGGGCCTCCCCCCTGGCAGGTCTGGGCGGAGCCCAACCTTGCTTGCTGACAGGTCAACATCACAGGCCGCTGCCATGATACTCCCCACCGCCCACGGGCTCGCTTCGTGAGGGCCGCTCTCTACTACGCCCCCCGGCCCGACGACCCCCTGCATCGCGCCGGCGCCGCCTGGCTGGGCCGCGACCCGGAGACCGGCGCCACCGTGGCGCACCCCGCCCTCCCCGGCCTCGACCCTGCCGCGCTGCGCGACGCCACCGCCTCGTCCCGGCACTACGGCCTGCACGCGACCCTGACCCCGCCGTGCCGCCTCGCCACCGGCTGGGAAGAGTTCGCCACCGCCGCCGACGCGCTCGCCGCCCGAACCCCGGCCTTCGCCCTGCCGGCGCTGCGCCTGGAGGAACTGTCCGGCTTCCTCGCCCTCGTGGCGCCACCCTGCCCGCCGCTCGACGCCCTGGCCGAAGCCTGCCTGCGCGCCGTGAACGTCCACTGCCGCCGTCCAGGCGAGGCCGAGCTGCAGCGCCGCCGCGCCGCCGGCCTCGACCCCGAGCAGGAAGCGCTGCTGCAACGCTGGGGCTACCCGCACGTCCTGTCGCGCTGGCAGTTCCACATCACGCTGTCCGGGCGCCTGGACGCCGACGCCATGCGGCCCGTGCGCCAAGCCGCCGCACGGCACTTCGCGGCGGCGCTGGCGCAGCCCCGCGACGTCACCGAACTCTGCATCGTCACCGAGGCAGCGCCGGGCACGCCGATGCTGATTGCCGAACGCCTGCCATTCCTGGGCTGAGCGAAGACGAGACCAAAGGTCCTGCCTCCGGAGTCCGCCAGAGCCTGAGGCCTTGGACCCACCTCCGACTCCGACCGGCGGCATCTTACCGCCGGCCCAAATCAAAGTTTCCAAAGGCGAGCCTTTGGCGGGTCCAGGGCAGAGCCCTGGCCTTCCTTTGTACAGTCCCGATCAGGCCTCGCGCAGCGTGTAGTCGAACTTACTGCGCGCCAGATTGACGTTGTAGTGCGGGTCCGCCTTCATATACTTGTGCCACTTGGACACGAACCGGGCCTTCTCCGCCTCAGCCTGGGTGGAGCGCACCTGCGAGATGCTCTCGTAGTGGTACATCTCGCAGAACGGCGTATAGACGATGCGGTAGCCCGCCTCCACGATCTTGAGGCACAGATCGGTGTCGTTGAAGTCCACGGCGAAGCTCTCGTCGAGACCGCCGACCTGCGCCAGCACGCTCTTACGCGTCGCGATGCACGCCCCGGTCATCGCGGAGTAGTTGCGAATGACGTGGGTGAACGCATTGTAGCCGACGAACTCGCGCGGATAGGAGTGATAGATGTGGGCGGTGCCGTCGTTGACGCCAACCACGGTGCCGACATGCTGGATCGAGCCGTCGGCGTGCAGCAACCGCCCGCCGACTACGCCGATCTCCGGGTCCTGGCTTAGCTCCATCAACGCGGTGAGCCAGTCCTCGTTGATCACCTCCATGTCGTCGTTGAGCATGACGAGGTGCTCGGTCCGCGCCTGGCGCACCGAGAAGTTGCTCTTGTTGGCGTAGTTGAACGGCTTCATCGGGCCGTCGTACGGCACGACACGCACACCGCGGCTGGTCATATACGACACCTGGTCCTTGGACAGGTTGGCGTTGTCGACGACCACGATCTCGTAGTTCGGATACGAGGTGCGATCGAGGATCGACTGCACCAGGTTGTCAACCATGTGGAACTTGCCGCGCCCCGGCAGGTCGATCGAGGTGTTGTTGGTCAGGATCAGGATCGACACCCGCGGCGTGCCGCGCACCGGGCGGCGGATGCGGTAGGTCCCGGGCAGCAGCCCCTCCTCGACCCAGGCGCCGGCGCCGTACTTCTCCGTGGCGTGCTCGGACAGCGCGCGCAGCCCCGCCGTCAGCGCATACGGCTTGGCGTCCACGATCATCGCCGACGACCCGGGAATGGCGCGCCAGTGATACAGCGGCTTGGCGATGTGGTGGATGTGCGGCGTGGCGCGCGACACCCGCAGCATCAGGTCGTAGTCCTGACTGCCGGAGAACTCGTCGCGAAATCCGCCCAGCTCCAGGAACAGCTTCTTGCGTACCGTGAGGATGTGCAGCGTGTACATCACGCTTTCGAGGTGCTCGGGTGACCAGTCCGGCTTGTAGTAGTGGTCGATGTGCTTGCCGTTCTCGTCGATCTTGTCCTCGTCGCAGTACATCGCCTGGATGTCGCCGTCCGCGTTGAACGCGCGCGCCATCTCCAGCAGCGCGTCCGGCGCCAGCACGTCGTCGTTGTCCAGCATCAGCAGGAACTCGCCGGTCGCCATCTCGGCCGCAGCGTTCGAGGCGCCCGCGATGCCGAGGTTGGTCTCCAGCCTGCGGATGCGGATGCGCGGATCGGTGCCGCGTATCTCCTCCAGCACTGCGATCGTCGCCTCGCTGGTGGAGCAGTCGTCGCAGATGCACAGTTCCCAGAACGGGTAGGTCTGGTCGAACACCGACTGCAGGCACTCGCGCAGGTAGTGCGGCGGCACGTTGTAGACCGGCACCACCAGGCTCAGCACCGGCTTGACCCGGGTCAGCTCGGTCAGCGCCTCGCGCGAGTACGCCGACAGCGGCTTGATCAGCGCCGGCGTGGTGATCTTGCGCGCTGCCCCCAGCCAGCCGACGAAGGGCGGCATCTCCGCGTCCAGGCCGATCTCCAGCAGCCGCTCGCGCATCTGCTCGCCGATGCGGGTGATGCTGAACTCCTCGCGCATCCGCACCTGCGCCCGCTCGCCCCGCGCGCGGGCCTCGTCGGGGTTGTCGCGCACCGCGAGGAACTGCTCGACCAGCGAGTCCTCCAGCGGATCGGCCCAGATGTAGCCGGGGAAATACGGCCCCGCCTGCTGCGCGATCTCGATCAGCCGATAGTCGATCGGGAAGCCCACCGCCTCGTCGAAGAACTCCAGGTTGCCCGAGTACCCGGTGGCGATCACCGGCTTGCCCAGCGCCATGAACTCGGCAATGTTGAGCCCGAACCCCTCGGAGCGGTGCGCGGAGACCAGGCAGTCGCACGCCGACTGCAGCAGATGCATCTGCTGCTCCGGCAGCCGATCGGCGATCACCAGCACGTTGTCCACGCCGCGCAGCACCCGGTTGAGGTCGCGAGTCACCCCGGGATCGATGTTGCTGGAGTGGAACTTGATCACAAGGAACACGTCGTCGCTGCCGGCGAACGCCTGGCGGAACGCCTCGATCACCATGCGCGGGTTCTTGCGCTCGGACGTGCTGCCGACGTCGAACGCGGTGAGGAACACCAGCCGGTCGTGCGGGATGCCAAACGCGTCGCGCGCCAGCAGCGTCGGCGTCGGCGAGACCTCGATCGGCAGCCGGATCTTGTGCACCGGCACCGGCGACATCGCCGCGATCGACTCGACCTCGAACTCGCTGTTGGTCCACACCTCGTCGAGCGGTCCGAACGCGGAGAACCACTCCGGCCGGAACGCCGCCAGCTCCCACGCCCACACCGCAACGTTGTAGGCGTCGTCGAACCGCCCCACGGGATACAGGCTGGTCAGCCAGGCGATCTGGTCGGCGTTGGCCAGGACCAGGTTGATCCGATACGTCGGCATGCGCTCGTAATCGCGGTGCAGGATGCGCGCGGCACCGTGCGAGACGTCGAAATTGTGCAGCTCGAACGGCATGCCGCTGCTCTTGACCGCGCGCACCAGGCTGCGCGCCGCCGTCCCCAAGCCGCTGGTCGCCGCGAACGGGCCGTAGATGTTCAGCCCGAACGGCTTGCGCAGCAGGCCGGGAACGCTGGCGCTCCACTTGCAGTATGGCGCGACACCCGGACCATGCCGGCCCTCGATGCGCCCGTGGTTGCGCCAATGGTCGCGCGCGTCGTCCAGTCGCCCGCCCACCGCCTCGCGGACGTCGGGATACAGATACATGTAGCCTTCGGAGTCGAAGTTCACCGTCTCCGCGACGAAGTCCTGGCCCTGCGGCGGCTTGGGGTAGGCGTAGAACGCATCCGCGGTGATCGTCGGGCGGGCGCCGCGGCGCTCCTCGTCGCGGCCGTACTGTAGCCAATGCTCGTAGCCCGAGGCGAAGGCGCCCGTGGTCACCGCGTCCTGAACGTCGGGGTTGGTGGCGAGATAGACTTCCTCGTTGAACCGGCCCTCGTCCGACGTCTGCGCTGCCGGCACCGCACTCTCCACTTTCTGTGACTTGCGCCCGCGCCGGCCCGGCGTCGGGCTCTCTGGCTGCAACACCTCTGGCGGCGGCCCCGCCTCGCCCGCCGCCGCCTCGGTCGAGGCACTCGTATCATGCCCGCCCGATGCCGCGACCGGTGCCACGCGACGCGGCGGCCCGATCAGGCAGGCCGGGCGGCCACGCTGGCCGGAACCGATCTCCACGCGGCCGAACCGCTCCCAGTGGTCGAAGCCGCTCGCAACGATGCCCTGCTGCACCGCGTCCCTTACGTCGGGGAACGCGTCCAGGTAGGCATCCTCGGGGAAGTTCCGCTCGTTCAGCTCGAAGGCGGAGTCGCTGGGTGCATCAGGCATCGGGCTTTTGTCTCTCGCTCGGATCGACGAATTGCGCTGCGTCCACGCTCGCTCAGGTCACGCCGAAGCGTCCGACGCGCTCACCGGACATCGTAGTACGCGGCGATCGCGTCCCACGCCGCGGGCTCGCTCCATCCCAGCGCCTGCAACGGCCGCGCCAGCGCCGAGGCCAGGGCCGGGTCGGCATTGATCCTCACCATCGGCTCGGCGAACTCCGCCTGCTCCGGCAGCACGACCCCGCACGCCAGCGTACTTCTTGCCCGCATCTCGCGCGCGAACCGCTCGGTGAACGCGCCCTGCTGCTCGACGTAGCCGCTCGGCCCGAGATGGGGCGGCGCCGTCCCGGCCGCGAGCCTCTCCGCCAGATCGACGTAGGCCGCCGCCAGCAGGCCGACGTGGATGTTGTCACGCACGTAGGCGGGCGTCTTCACCTCTGCCGCGCGCCCTTCCTTCCAGCACCGCATCAGGTAGGCGCAGAACCGCGGCTCCTCCAGCGGCCCGAACGGGTTCGGGATCACGAACTTCGCCCCCGCCACGCCAAGCTCTGCGGCGTGATGGGCCACAACCTGCGCCGTCAGCCCCTTGCTCAGCCCATACGCCGAGAACGCGCGCAGCGGCAGCGTCCCCGCGCCTTCATCCTGCTCGAACACGCTGCCGGTGTGCAGCACGCCACGCAGCCCGGCCGCCTGCATCGCGCGCAGCACAGCGCGCAGGTTGCGGGTGTTGGCCGCCACCGCCCCGGCGATGTCGAAATCCGCGCTGCGATAATCCCCGACCTGCGCCGCGTGGTGGCAGAGCAGGTCGGCGCCCTGCGCCGCCAGCGTGGCGAAGCGCTCGTCGCCGAACGCGCACTCCCACACCACCTCGGAGCACGCCTCCAACACACGCACCCGCTCGGCGCGCACGCCCTCGTAGCTATCACGCCGGCCTCGCACCGGCGCCACCACCTGGTGCCCGGCGCGGCTCAGGGCCTGGGCGAACCACGCGCCGGTGAACGAGCTCGCCCCGGTCAGCAGGATCTTCAAGCGAGACCTCGCAGCCGCTCGACGCCGTGGAACTCCGGGTCGAAGTCCGGCCAGGCCGCGTCCTTGGCGGAGATCTCCTCCGGCGCCATCGGCCATTGCACAGCGAACTTCGGATCGTTCCAGCGCACGCCGCGCTCCGCTTCCGGGTTGTAGAAATCGCTGACCAGGTACAGCGCCTCGGTGTCCGGCTTGAGCGTCAGCAGCCCATGGCCAAAGCCGCGCGGCACGTACATCATCAGCCGGTTGTCGTCATTCAGCTCCGCGCCGAACGAGCGCCCATAGGTCGGGCTGTCCGGCCGCAGGTCCACGATCGCGTCGTACAACGACCCCTTGAGGCAGCGCACCACCTTCACCTCCGCCGACGGCGAAAGCTGGTAGTGCATCCCGCGCAGCGTGCCCGCCTTGGCGGACAACGAGTTGTTGACCTGCACGAACCGGGTCTCCAGACCCTGCGCGCCGAACTCCTTCTCGCAGAAGAAGCGCGCGAAGAAGCCGCGCTCGTCGCCCCTGCGCTCCAGCTCGATGGTGTAGGCGCCGTGCAGCGGCGTGGGATGGAACTTCACGCTGCCTTCCCCCAGCGCAGGTCGTTGCCGATCGCGCCGTCCGCCATCAGGCCGTCCAGCACCTTGAGCCGGATGAACGAGCCCGCGCGGAACTCCTTGTCCGCGAACCTCATCCCCGCCAGCAGCTCGCGCAGCCGGCCCACGGAGGCCGCCAACTCGGTCGTGGGTTGATGCTCAGGCGCCAACTGCTTGAACAGGGAAAAATCCACCTGGTAGGAGCGCTTGTCCGGCGGCGCGTCGGTGTTGATCGACACCGTGGCGCCCTCGACGCCGTCCGCCACCGCCTGCGCCAGGTCGCGCACCCGGTAGTTCCAGCGGTCCGACCCGGCGTTGACCGAGAGATACGCGCCGCCATTGTCGCTCTCGCGGGTGATCGCCCACTCGATCGCGCGCGCCATGTCGGCCACGTCGATCAGCGGCCGCCACGGCGAGCCGTCGCTCAGCACGGTGATCTTCCCGTCCGCCATCGCACCCGCCACGAAATCGTTCAGCACCAGGTCCAGGCGCAGCCGCGGGCTTGCCCCGCAGGCGGTGGCGAAGCGCAGGCAGGTCACGGTCATGCCGCCGTTGTTGGCCGAACGCAGCCCTTCCTCGGTGGCGATCTTGCTGCGCGCATAGGCGGTGAGCGGATTGACCGCGTCCCGCTCGCTGCGCGCCCCACCCTCCGCGAACCCGTACACGCTGCACGACGAGGCAAAGGCGAAGTGCTTCACCCCCGCGTCGCGCGCCAGCATCGCGCAGCGCACGGAAGCACGGTGGTTGATGTCGTCGGTGACCGCCTCAAAGCGGTTGCCCATCGGGTCGTTCGACACCGCGGCCAGGTGCACCACCGCGTCCACGCCCTCGAACAGCTCCGGACCCATGTCGCGCACGTCGCCGAAGATCTGCCGGTCCAGCAGCCGCTCGGGGAACTGCACCGCATGGGTCAGCGACTGGGCGAAGAACGCTGCGTCATAGCCGATCAACTCGGCGTCCGGGAAGCGCGAGCGCAGATGGCGCACCAGCACCGGCCCGACGTAGCCCATGTTTCCGGTTATCAGAATGCGCATCAGCACAGCCCCCAAATCTTCATCGCACGGTTCTTCATCGTACGGCTTGTCGTCGTCATGCCAGCATAGCGTAGCAGGCTACCATTTCTTCCACGGCGCCTTGTTCGCGGCCCACAGCTCCTCGAGGTGCCGCTTGTCGCGCAACGTGTCCATCGGCTGCCAGAACCCGGGGTGGTGGTGGATGCCGAGCTGCCCCTCCTTGGCGAGCTGCTCCATCGGCTCGCGCTCCCACACCGTGGTGTCGCCCTCGATGTACTCGCCAACCTTGGGCGAGAGCACGAAGTAGCCGCCGTTGATCCAGCCGCCGTCGCCCTCCGGCTTCTCCTGGAAGCCGTACACCTTGTCGTCGGCGATCTGCAGCGCGCCGAAGCGGCCAGGAGGCTGCACACCGGTGACCGTGGCCTTGAGCCCGGAGTTGCGGTGCTCGCGGATGGTGCGGCTGATGTCGATGTCGCCCACGCCGTCGCCGTAGGTGCAGCAGAACGCCTCGTCGTCCCCAACGAAGGGCAGGATGCGCTTGATGCGCCCGCCGATCATCGTGTCCTCGCCGGTGTCCACCAGCGTCACCGTCCACGGCTCCGCGCTCGCCTGGTGCACCTTCATCGAGTTCTGCTTCATGTCGAAGGTCACGTCGGACATGTGCAGGAAGTAGTTCGAGAAATATTCCTTGATCTGGAAGCCCTTGTGGCCAAGGCAGATCACGAAGTCGGTAATGCCGTGGCTCGTGTACGACTTCATGATGTGCCACAGGATCGGCCGCCCGCCGACCTCAACCAGCGGCTTCGGCCGGATCTCGGTCTCCTCGGACAGTCGGGTGCCTTTGCCGCCGGCCAGAATCACTGCTTTCAAGACTGCATTTCCTTCACGCCACACGACCTGGAACACGCGCCAGCCCCGTAGGACCAGACGATGTCCCCGACAAACCCATCACACCACAAAAACCTGAACGAGCCCTTATCGCAGATCCGGAGACGGCATGGTCCCGGCCCGCAACCGTCAGTCCGCGAAATCGCCCGATACAGCACCACGCCCTGGTCCTGGATGCCGGCATCCGCGTCACGCCATCCGAAATGCTGCACTGCGGCAAACCTTCTAACAGCCGGTTGTGCGGGCCGCAACCGGCACAGGGCAGGCTTGCGGATGGCAGATGGCAGACGTTCCTGCACCCATACAACGGTATGGGCGTTGATGTCGCGGCCCTGCGCTTTGACACACGGCTCGTCCGGCCAACATGCTCGCGCCCGTGCATCCACCCTTCCCCGCAGCCGCTGCGCCGCCTCTTGCCGCGGACCCGGCGCCAGCCTCCCTGCCGGCTGCCGGCAGCGAGGCCCATCGCAGGGTTCTGGTCGATAGCGGCCTTTTCATGGCGGGCCACTACCAGCACACCTACCCCGGGATCGCCGCCGCGCACACCGATCCCCTGAGACACTATTGTGACGAGGGATGGCGCGAGCGCCGCCAGCCCAACCCGTATTTCGACCCAGGCTACTACTGCGCCCGCACCCTGGGCGGCGCGCAGGATACCGACCCGCTGCTGCACTACGCCCTGCTCGGCAGCAGCAAAGGCGCCAGGCCCAACGCCTACCTTGACCCCGCCTGGTACCGCGCCACCCATGGCGAGCACGCACTCGACCCCCTGGTGCGCTTCGCCGCCCGCGACGAGGCCCTCGACCTGCGCCCCGCCGCGTATTTCGACACCGCCTGGTACCGCGCCCGCCACCGCCTGTCCGGCACCGCCAGCCCGCTGCTGCACTTCCTGGCGCGGCGCCACACCGGGCGGGTCAGCCCTCTGCCCGAGTTCGACGTCGAGCACTACTGCCGGATGCGCCGCGACGTCGTCGCCCTCGGCGCAGACCCGTTCGAGCACTACCTCGATCACGGCTGGCGCGAGGGCCAGGACCCGTCGCGCCAGTTCGAGAGCGGCTTCTACGCCCGGCGCTATCTCGCCCGACAGCCCGACGCCAACCCCCTGCTGCACTTCCTCGCCCAACGCGACGGCGCCGAAGCGGAACCCACCGCGCCCACCCTGCGCATCGCCCTGCGCCAGGACCTCGAACGCGCCGGCCGCGCCGGCGTGCGGCGCCTCGGTTTCCCGCTGTTCTGGCACAACGGCATCCCGATCCACCTGGAGCCGCTGCGCGTGTTCCTCTCCGACCCGGGGCTGCGCTTCGGCTTCCACTTGGTCTGGGGCAACGAGCACCTCGCCGCCAGGCCGGACCTGCCGCCCGCCACGCGCGAGCTGCTCCAGGCCTACCGCCGCGACGACTCCGACGACGCCGACATCTGCGCCCTGCTCGCCGCCTGCTTTTCCGACGACCGCCACGTCCGCCACCACGGCCGGCCGGTGCTGACGCTCCACGCCCCGGCACCGCACCCGCGGGACAGGACCCTCGACGCCGACCTGGCCCGGGTCTGCGAACGCTGGCGGCGACACCTGCCGAATGCGGTGATGGTCCTGACCCGACAGTGGCTGCCGCGCTGAGGGCCGGCCCTGGTCGGAGCGGCGGGATTCGAACCCACGACCCCCAGTCCCCCAGACTGATGCGCTACCAGACTGCGCTACGCTCCGACCGACAGGCGAGACCCCCTGTAGCAGCATGTCCCGCGGCCCGCCAGCCTGGGAAGCAGGCAAGGTTGAGGCTCTGCCTCATCCGCCAAAGGCTCGCCTTTGGAAACCACTACTTAAAGAAAGCCGGTCCAGGGGCGGCTCCCCCCTGGCGGGTCTGGGCAGAACCCAGCCTTGCTTGCTTCCTTGTCACGGCAGCAGCCGCCGCAGCGCCTCCAGCTCGCGCAGCACCCGCACCAGCACCTCGCGCGCCGGAGCGGCGGCCGCCGCCACCGCTGGCGGCACCGCGCCTTCCGCCGGCGCGTCCTCCTGCACGTGGGTGCGTTCCGCCGCGGCTTCCGCGCGCTCCGCCTCGGTGGCGGGCGGGATGTTGTCCGACAGCCGCCCGCCGCCCTCGCGCAGTAGCCGCTGCACGCCCTTGATCGTGTAGCCCTGGATGTAGAGCAGGTCCGAGATGCGCCGCAGCAGCGCGATGTCGTCCGGCCGGTAGTAGCGCCGCCCCCCGCCGCGCTTCATCGGCCGCACCGTCGGGAACCGCGTCTCCCAGAAGCGCAGCACGTGCTGGGGAATGTGCAGCTCGTCCGCGACCTCGCTGATGGTGCGAAACGCGTTCGGCGCCTTCTTCAGGCGCGGCCGCTGCACCTCCACGCTCCCGCCCGCAGCGTCCGCCCTCCACGGCACCGCCACACCGGAGACATCCGCCGCCGTCGCCTCGCCCCCGCCGGTCTCCGCCAGCCCTGCCGCGGCACCCGCGCCCTGCCCGCCCGTTCCCGGCCCGTCCGCTCCCGGCCTGCCCGGCATCGCCGCGCCCTCGTCGGGCTCGTACCCCGACTCCCCCGACGGGGGCGGGCTAGTCATCCTCGGCCGCGGGGATCGCCAAGCCGTTCACATGCGCCTTGAGCACCTGGCTTGGGCGGAACACCAGCACGCGCCGCGGCAGGATCGGCACCTCGACGCCGGTCTTGGGGTTGCGCCCGACCCTGCGTCCCTTCTGCCGCACGGAGAACGTCCCGAAGCCGCTGATCTTGACGGAGTGGCCGGACTCCAGAACCTTCGCGACCTGCTCCAGCACGGTCTCCAGCAGTTCCGCGGACTCGTTCCGCGACAGGCCGACCTGCGTGTAGATGCGTTCGGCGAGCTGGGCCCGGGTGACCGTGTTCATATGGCAACGCTACTGATGCACCGATGCACAGTCAACGAAACCCGCAATCTCAGCGACTTGGCCGTGTCCTGCGCACCACACCCGCGCGGATTGTGCACTCCGGGCACAGCCCACTCCGCCGCGTCCCACGGCGCCGCGCCGCCCTAGCGTGCCGTCACAGCCTGACCAGCGCCGACCCCCAGGTGAGCCCACCGCCCAGCGCCTCCATCAGCACCAGGTCGCCCCGCCGTATCCGCCCGTCGCCATACGCATCGGCCAGCGCCAGCGGGATCGACGCCGCCGAGGTGTTGGCATGCCGATCCAGCGTGACCACCACGCGCTCCGGCGGCAGACCCAGCTTGCGCCCCACCGCCTGGATGATCCGCAGGTTCGCCTGGTGCGGCACCAGCCAGTCCACGTCGGACTGCGCGAGCCCGCTGGCGACCAGCGCCTCGTCCACCACCGCCGCCAGCTTGGCCACCGCGTGGCGGAACACCTCGCGCCCGTTCATCGCCAGCGTCCCCGGCCCCGGCCGCCCCACCGCGCCATCGACGTACAGGATGTCGCCCAGCCGCCCCTCGGCATGCAGGTGCGTCGACAGCACGCCCTCGCCCTCGGCCGCGCCCGCGCGCAGCAGCACCGCGCCCGCCCCGTCGCCGAACAGCACGCACGTCCCCCGGTCGCTCCAGTCCAGGATTCGCGAGTACACCTCGGAGCCGATCACCAGCACGGTGCGCGCCTGCCCGCAGCGGATGAACGCGTCCGCCATCGACAGCCCGTAGATGAACCCGGAGCACGCCGCGGACAGGTCGAAGCCGAACCCCCGCTCGATGCCCAATGCCGCCTGCACCCGCAGCGCGGTCGCCGGGAACGCCTGGTCCGGCGTGCTGGTCGCGAGGATCACCGCGTCGACCTCGGCCGCCGCCACCCCGGCGTCGTCCAGCGCCGCCTGCGCCGCCCGCGTGCCCATGAACGCCGCGGTCTCGTGCGGCCCGGCGAGGTGGCGTTGCGCGATGCCGGTGCGCTCGCGGATCCAGGCGTCCGACGTGTCCACCCGCTCCGCCAGCTCCGCGTTGCTGACCACGCGCTCGGGCAGATACCCGCCGATCCCCACCAGCCGCGCGCGCACCAACGTCATCCCGCTCCCCCCGACGGCCCTGTCAAAGCAATCAAGCAAGGTTGAGGCTCTGCCTCAAACTCCGCCAAAGGCAGACCTTTGGAATCCATTACTTAAGTAAGGCCGGTCCAGGGGGGGCCTCCCCCCTGGCGGGTCTGGGCAGAGCCCAGCCTTGCTTTCTTCCTGCCGGGCACCAGGCCTCACAGCGCCGTCGCCATGTCCGTGTCGTCCGCGCCCGCCGTGGCGCCCAGCTCCGCGATCCTCGCCAGCCCCGCGCGGATGCGCTCGTTGAACCCGTGCGTCACCAGGTCCACCGCCACGTCCACCGCGTGGGCGAAGCCTTCCGCGTCGGTGCCGCCGTGCGACTTCACCACCACCCCGTTCAGCCCCAGCAGCATCGCCCCGTTATACCGCCTCGGGTCGAGCCACTCGCGCAGCCGCTCCAGCCCCGGCCGCGCCAGCAGGTAACCGAGCCGCGCCTGCGCGCTGGAGGTGAACACCTCGCGCAGCAGCTCGCGCACCAGCCGCAGCGCGCCCTCGCCGGTCTTGAGCGCCACGTTGCCGGTGAACCCGTCCGTCACCACCACGTCGGTGGTCCCCGCCGCGATGTCGTGCCCCTCCACGAAGCCGTGGAACTGCGGCCCGATATGGCTCGCGCGCAGAAGCTCCGCCGCCTGGCGCAGCACCTCGTTGCCCTTCAGCTCCTCCGAGCCGACGTTGAGCAGCCCGATGGTCGGCGCCGGCAGCCCGAGCACGGTGCGCGCGAACATGTCGCCCAGCAGCGCGAACTCCACCAAGTTGCGGGTGTCGCACGCCACGTTGGCGCCCAGGTCGAGCAGCACCACGTCGCCGCGCGCCGACGGCCCGATCGCCGCCATCGCCGGCCGGTCGATCCCCGGCAGGGTCTTGATCACCACCTTGGCGAGCGTCAGCAGCGCGCCGGTGTTGCCCGCCGACACCACGCCGAGCGCCTCGCCCGACGCCACCGCGTCGATCGCCAGCCGCATTGATGCGCCGCGCACCCGCAAGGCCGCCGTGGGCTTCATCTCGGAGGGAATCACCGCCGGCGCGTGGCGCAGCGTCGTCACCGCACGCAACGCTGGCCGCGCGTCCAGCATCGGCGCCAGCACGGCCTTGTCGCCCACCAGCAGGAACCGCGCCCCAGGGTGCCGCTCCACGGACAACGCCAGACCGCCGAGCACCGCGTCCGGGGCGTGGTCGCCGCCCATCGCGTCCACCGCCAGGGTGTAGGGCACCGCCGACATCACGCCGGCCCGGGCCGCGCCGCGTGGCTCAGGTGCGGACGGCACCCTTCAGCGCCTTGCCGGCCACGACGACCTCGCGGCCGTCGTAGTGGCCGCACTGGCTGCAGATGTGGTGCGGGCGCTTGAGTTCGCCGCAGTTGCCGCACTCGTTGTGCGCCTCGGGCGTTAGCGCATGGTGGGCACGACGCATCCCCTGGCGGGACGGCGAGGTCTTTCTCTTGGGAACGGCCATGGGACTGCGCCCCTCCGGGGTCTGGCGGCGCGACGGTGCCGCCGCGGCTGCGGGGCCTGTGTCACGCACTGGCAATACGAGGCGCGCGCTGTACCAGAGGCCGCACCACCCCGCAAGGTGGAGGCTGAGCCGCGTACGCAGGAAGCAAGGCTGGGCTCTGCCCAGACCCGCCAGGGGCGAGCCGCCCCTGGACCGGCTTTATTTAAGTAGTGGATTCCAAAGGCGAGCCTTTGGCGGAGTTTGAGGCAGAGCCTCAACCTTGCTCGCTTCAGCGGTCACTTCAAAGGGCCGCCGGCATCACTCGGCCACGCGGTGTGGCCTTGGCTCGTGCATCGGGCAGCCATTGTGCTCGCCGCGGAACTTCGCCGACGCCACGTAGGTCGTGTTCCGTGCCCGGTTCACCCCGCCCAGCGGCCGGTGCGCCGCGAGCCCGTGCCACGGGCTGAACGCCAGGCCGTCATCGACCGCCTTCACGCTCTCGGCGCTCCACGAAGCCTGCGGTGCTGCCTTCAGCCGCGCCACCGTGACATACGGGCTGGCATCCTCCGGCCACGGCACGGAGGCGTCCTCGATCGGCATCGTGTCCAGGTCGGTGCAGAGCTGCACCCGGAAGTCCCACTCGCCGCCGTGCTCCCTGAAATGGGCCGAGACCGCCTCGCGCAGCGCGTCCGGGCCATCGCCGATCGCCGCCCCGGTCAGCGCGCCGAGGTCGAACACCGGCGCCGCCGAGAACTTCGCCACGTACTCGCCGAACAGGAACGGCACCTGGCTGTAGAACGTCTCGCCGAGGATGTTGGTCCGCGGCTGCCCTCCCATCGTGGTGAGCGTCGCACTCTTGCCGCCGACCGCCTCCAGCGCCGCCTCGGCGCCGCGCGCCACCGTGGAGAGCGCGATCTTGGCGCCTTCCGCCTTGTCCGTGGTCGAGGCCAGCGTCTTCAGGCTGCCCAGGAACTTCTCCGGCGTCGGCGCCGAGAACGCAGGCCCGTTGACCAGGACGAAATCCTGCGTCACGTCGCCATCACTCCCAGGCAGCCGCGCGCCTTCAACCCCGATCACCTTCACCGCCAGGCCGCGCGGCGTCGACACGCTGTCGTCCAGGATGTCGCCCGGCAGCGTCGAGAGCCGCATCACCACGGGGTAGGTGCCGGCCCTGGCGAACAGCCCCTGTGCCAGCTCGGCCGGCAGGCCGCCATGCACCACCAATTCCCCGTGCAGCAGGCCGTGGCTCTTGGCATGGACGCTGCGAGTGGCATGGCCGGAATGCTCGAACGTGGTCTGGCTGACCTTGAGCATCTGCTCGATCAGCCCCTGGTTTGTCGCCGCCTCGTCCTCGGCAGACTCCTCCATCTACGGCGAGAACCGCAGCGGCGTGGCTTCGTGCTCTGGCATTCCTGATCCTTCCGGGGTGATGATCGCGCGACCGGGGTCGCCCACAGCCGTAGCCATGCCCGACCCAAGGCTCGATCCATACCTCGGATAAACAATCCGTGCGCCGTTCCGGTTGCACACGCGCCCCGACACTTCGACGAAAATTGCATTCCACGGCAACAGGTTACCAAGCAGGACACGTTCGATGCCTGCCTGCTGGCCAGCCAGGCAAGCAAGGTTGAGGCTCTGCCTCAAACTCCGCCAAAGGCTCGCCTTTGGAATCCACTACTTAAAAGAAGCTGGTCCAGAGAGGGCTTTCCCCCCTGGCGGGTCTGGGCGGAGCTGCCAAAGGTTCCGACAATCCACTTGGATCGTTGGAATGGCAGCGAAGAGAGAGCCGAGCCTTGCTTCCTGCCTTGCAGGTCAATGTCAGAGGCCTTTGGCAGAGCCTCAACCCCGCCTCCCCTGCGCCGCCCGCCTAGTGCCGCCGCAGCCCCGCCAGCCCGGCGAACGCCCCGCCCGCCCCGGCCTCCGCCTCGGCCGCCATCTCCACCCCCGGCTTGCGCGGATACGGGTCGAGCCCCAGCGCGAGCTGCTCCGCCGCCGCCTCGCCCAGGTCCAGCGCCTGCCCCTCGTAGCCGACCTCGTCGTCGCTGTCCGGGTCGAGCGCCGCGTCCTCCGGCTCCCCCGCCAGCCGCTCCGCCGGCACGAACTGCACCCGGAACGCCTCCTCGACCGCGACCTCGAACGGCTCCAGCGTCACCACGCACTCGCGCACCAGCCGCGCCGCCAGCGACCCCTCCGCCGCCACCACGCCCCGCCGCCCCGCCTTCAGCCGAAAGGCGCAGCGCAGCGCCAGCACCGCCGGAATCCCAAGCCGCGCCGCCAGCGCCGCGCACTCCGCGCCGTCCGCCTCCACCACGAACTCGACCCACCCCGCGCCCAGCCGGTCCAGCGCCAGCGGCCGGTGCAGCTCGCTCACCGCGCGCCCTCCGCCACCAGGCCCGCCCCGCCGCCTGCCCGCACCGCGCCCGCCTGCACGCCCCGCCAGTCCGCCTCGCCCAGGAACGCCGCCCGCCCCGCCAGCAACGAGGCCGGGTCCGCCCGCTGCAGCGCCGCATCTTGCGCCATCACCCACTCCGCCAACGCCGCGGCCGCACCCTCCGGCGCCGCTCCTCGCCAAACGTTGCGCTCCAGCGCCTCCGCCAACGCTCCCACGTCCCCGGCCTCCAGCGGTCCGTCGTACGCCAGTGCGCCCCCGTGAAACGCCTCCCACATCGCGCGCACCCGCTTGCCCACGCCAAGGTCGAGCCCGAACTCGCGCAGCGTGGTGTCCATGTCGGAGAACATCGCGTCGAACACCGCCTGCGCCAGCGCCGGCCCCGCCCGCCGGCCCGCCTCCTGGGCGGGCAGCGCGCGCAGCCTGCGGATCAGCAGCGCCACATGCACGCCAACGCAGTCGAACCGCCCGTCCAGCGTGTCCGGCACCCCCAGCGCCTGGTACAGCACCGGCAGCCGCGCCGCCGCCACCGCCGCGCCATACAGAACGAAGCCGGTCCGCTCGTGGCGGCGCCGCAGGAAGGAAAAACCGAGCATGGTCCAATGTAGGGTGCGCCGATTGACAAGGCGAGCCCCGCCGTGCACGCCCCTCCCACCCGCACCCGGTCACATCCGCGCCAGGCGGCGCTGCGCGAGCGGACAGCGGAGTGAACATGCGCGTGCATCCCCCCTCCCCCCGACCGCCGCATCCCGCCGCCCCCCCTCTTGCCACGGCCCGCCCCGCCGCAGCCCTGCGCGGCCTGCGCGCCTTGCGCCTGCTGGCGGCCCTCGCCGCGGCCCCGCTCGCCGGCTGCTCCTTCTTCGCGGCCTCCGACGTGCAGCGCGGCCAGCAGGTCGGCGCCGACCAGCTCCGCGAGCTGATCCCCGGCACCTCGACCCGCGCCGACGCCAGTTCCCTGCTCGGCTCGCCCACGGCGCGCGCCGCCTTCGACGACAACACCTGGATCTACATCAGCCAGATCACCCGCTCGCGCGTCGCCCGTGTGCCCGGCATCGACCAGCAGAACGTGCTCGTGCTGTCCTTCAACCAGGCCGGCACCCTGCAATCCGTCAAGCACCTCACCAAGCAGGACGCGAAATCCATCGACATGGTCGCCCGCGCCACCGCCACCCCCGGCAGCGACTCCACGTTCATGCAGCAGCTCCTCGGCAACATCGGGCACTTCACGCCGGGCGGCCTCGGCGGCGGTGGCGGCGGCTCCTCGCTCGGGCAGAGCGGCGGCCAGGCGCCCTAGGCCTGGCCTAAGCAAGCAAGGTTGAGGCTCTGCCTCAAACTCCGCCAAAGGCTCGCCTTTGGAATCCACTTGTCTAAGTAAGGCCTGTCCAGGGGCGGCTCGCCCCTGGCGGGTCTGGGCGGAGCTGCCAAAGGTTCCGACGATCCCCTTGGATCGTTGGAATGGCAGCGGAGGGAGAGCCCAGCCTTGCCTGCCTGCTCAGCCCGGCGCCCCCGGCTGTCGCATCGGCAGCGCGCGCGCGAACGCGTCCATCTCCAGGCACGCCTCGACCACCCGCTGCGCCACCGGGTATCCCGCCACGTCCACCCCGAACAGCTTCGCGTTCACCGCGTGGCTCACCAGGCACAAATCCGCCTGCGAAGGTTGGTTGCCGTGGCAGAACCGCCCGGTCTGCGGCTCGCTCAGCCGCGCCTCCATCGTCTTCAGCCCCTCGCGGTACCAGTGCCCGGTCCAGGTCTTCCACCCGTCCTCGACCGCCCCGAACTCCGCCGCCAGGAACCGCCGGACGCGCGGCACCAGCAGCGGGTGCGCGTCGCAGGCGATGGTCTGCGCCAGCCCGCGCACCCGCGCCCGCCCCGCCGCATCCCCCGGCAGCAGCGACGGCTCCGGGTAGCGCTCGTCCAGGTACTCCAGGATCGCCAGGCTCTCCACGATCGGCGCCCCGTCATCGACCAGCGACGGCACGGAGCCTTGCGGGTTCATCCGCCCGTACTCCGACGCCGCCAGCGTCCCGGTGTCGATGTCGTGCATCGTCTCCTCGAACGCCAGGCCCTTCAGGTTGAGCGCGATGCGCACCCGAAACGTCGCCGCCGACCGCCAGAACCCGAACAGATGCATCGCCACCCTCCCGCGGCGCCACGCCGCCCGCGCCCAGCCTACACCGCCTCAGACGGCCTACACCGCCTCAGAAATGGCTCCACCCCTGCCGCGCCAGCGCCATCGCGGCGCCGCCCAGCGTCACCCGCACGACCTCGCCATCCCCGGGCCGCGCATCCTCGAACCGCCCGACCCGGGTCACCGCCACCCCGCACGCCGCCGCGACCCGCGCCAGCGCCGCCTCCCGTGCCTGCGGCACCGCCATCAGCAGCTCGTAGTCGTCGCCCCCGGTCAGGCACCGCTCCAGCCCCGCCACCCCGACCGCCGCCCGGGCCGCCGCCGACAGCGGCACGCGCTCCGCCTCGATCACCGCCCCCACCCCCGCCGCCCGGCACAGGTGCCCGAGGTCCTGCACCAGCCCGTCCGACACGTCCATCGCCGCCGACGCCACCCCGTGCAGCTCCAGCCCGAGCGTCACCCTGGGCCGCGGCAGCCGGTAGCGCCCGGCCAGCCAGCCACCCGCATCCGCCACCCGCCCCTGCAGCGCGTCCAGCCCCAGCGCCCCGTCGCCGATCGTGCCGCTGACCCACACCCCGTCGCCCGCTTCCGCCCCCGAACGCAGCACCGCGCAGCCCGGCGCCACGCTGCCCAGCACCGTCAGCGACAGCGTCATCGGCCCCGGCGTCGCCGTGGTGTCGCCGCCGAGCAGCCCGACCCCGAACTCCGCCTGGTCCAGCGCCAGCCCCGCCGCGAACCCCGCGAACCACGCATCCGGCGTGTCCCTCGGCGCCGAGACCGTCATCAGGTAGCCGAACGGCGCCGCCCCCATCGCCGCAAGATCCGACAGGTTCACCCGCAGCAGCTTGCGCCCCACCGTCTCCGCCGGGTCTTCGGGCAGGAAGTGCACGCCCGCCACCATCGCGTCCGCCGCGACCACCAGCGCCCGGCCGGCGGGCGGCAGGAACACCGCCGCGTCGTCGGACAACCCGAGCGCCCCCTCGCCCGCCAGGAGCCGGAAGTGGCGGGCGATCAGGTCGAACTCGGGCGGCAGGGTCACGGGGGCGGCTCCAAGTCAGGCAAGGCCAAAGGTAGGTAGCGTCTCATCCTGGACCGTTGGCGGCCGTCAGCGTCGCTTCCTTGCGGGAGCCGCGCCGCTTCGGGGTCGCCGGTGCGCAGGCGTCGACCGGCGCAACCAAGTCATCCATGTTTCAGACGACAGAATTGTGTCCGGTGGTGGCCCGCCCCATGATCCAGGCGTGGAAGCGCGTGTCGCCCGTCTTGAGGACCAGTTCGGACGCATCGAAGTCCTGCTTCGTGGCATCGACGATAGGATGCGCAAGTTCGAGGTCGATGCCGCCGAGATGAAAGGTCGGCTCTCCGGACTTCCCAGCACCTGGGCGCTGGTGACAACCGTCATCGGAGGCCAGACCACCCTGGTCGACCTGCTGTTCGCAGCCTTGAAATTGATCGGGCCTCACTGAGCGAACCCGCCTGCCTCGGCGCCTACCCCGTGGATCTGAATAAGGACACTCACGGCTCCGATTTCCTGAACTGATGCCAGTGGCTTTTCGAAGTGACCGGCGGGGCAGGCTAAGGAAGGTTGAGGCTCTGCCTCAAACTCCGCCAAAGGCAGGCCTTTGGAATCCACTACTTAAGGAAAGCCAGTCCAGGGCGGCTCGCCTTGGCGGGTCCAGGGCAGAGCCCTGGCTTTCCTTCAGGCCGCCGCGAACTCCTTCGGCCTGAGCTGCCGCGCCAGCCGGTCCAGCAGCCCGTTGACCATCCGCGGCTCGTCGCCCGCGAAGAACCCATGCGCGACGTCGAGATACTCGTTGATCACCACCCGCGACGGTGGCCCGTCCGCCATCGTCAGCTCCGCCCCCCCGGCCCGCACCAGCGCGCGCAGCACCGGGTCGAGCCGTCCCATCGGCCACTCCGGCGGCAGTGCCTCTGCCATCATCGCGTCGAGCCGGTCCTGCTCCGCCACCGCCGTGCGCACGATGCGCGAGAACAGCGCCACGTGCGCGTCCGGCACCCGCCCGTTCTCGAACCCGTCGTCGTTGCCCGGCAGCTCGCCCAGCCTATGGCGCACGAACTGGTCGATGATCGTCTCCGCGCCCTCGCCGCCCTGCTCGCTCTGGAACAGCGCCTGCACTGCGCCGACCCGCGCCGCCGTCCTCGGCCGCCCCTTCGGTGCCCTGGCCCGGCCGTCCTCCCCGCCCTGCGCCATCAACCCAACCCCCCGCCCTGTCCCGCCGCGTCCGCCATCAGCCCGGCCCGAAGCGGCGCGCCACCGCCACCTGCCCCAGCGCCGCCGCCGCCGCCTCGGCGCCCTTGTTGTGCCCGCCCGGCCCCGAACGCGCCACCGCCTGCTCCAGCGAGTGCACCGTCAGCAGCCCCGAGCCCAGGGCGATCCCGAACTGCAGCGCCACCGCCATCAGCCCGGCCATCGTCTCGCGGCAGATATGGTCGTAGTGGTCCGTCCCGCCGCGCACGATGCAGCCCAGCGCCACGTAGCCGTCGGCCCCGCTCCCTCTCTGCCCGCCGGCCACCAGCCGGATCGCCTGCGGCAGCTCGAACGCGCCGGCCACGTCCAGCACCTCGTGGGTGCAGCCGGCCTCGCGCAGGATGCGCAGCGCGCCCTCGGTCATCCCGTCCACCACCGCGCGGTAGTACGGCGCGCGCACCACCAGCACGTGCGGCGCGGCGCCCGGCACCGCGGGCGCGGCCGGCAGCGGCGCGTCCTGGGTGCTCACGCCGGCGGCTCCCAAAGAAAGCAAGGCTGGGCTCTGCCCAGACCCGCCAGGGGGGAAGCCCCCCCTGGACCGGCTTTACTTAAGTAATGGATTCCAAAGGCCTGCCTTTGGCGGAGTTTGAGGCAGAGCCTCAACCTTGCTGGCTTCATGCCCCCGCCAACGCCCGGTACCCGACCACGTTCAGCCCGTACCCCTCCAGCCCCACGATCGTGCGCGTCGTATTGGTCAGCAGCACCATGTCGCGCACCCCCAGCTCGACGAGGATCTGCGCCCCGATGCCGTAGTCGCGCAGGAACGGATTGGGCGGCCCCTCGCCCGCGGCCACCGAGGCCGCCCGCTCCGACACCGCCGTCGGCCTCGGGTCGCGCAGCAGCACCACGGCACCCCGCCTCTCGGCCGCGATCACCCGCATCGCCTCGTGCAGCAGCGCCGAGTGCCGCCCCCCCAGCATGTCCGTCAGCAGGTCGACCGCGTGCATCCGCACCAGCACCGGTGCCGCCCCCGACAGGTCGCCCATCGTCAGCACCAGGTGCTCCGCGTACTCGACGGTGCTGGCGTACACCACCATGCGCCAGTCCCCGCCCGCGACCTCGGCGAGCGTGCCCTCCTGCACGCGGCGCACCAGCCGCTCGGTGCGCCGCCTGTGCGCGATCAGGTCCGCGATGGTGCCGAGCTTGAGCCCGTGGTGCTGCGCGAACGCCACCAGCTCCGGCAGCCGCGCCATCGAGCCGTCGTCGTTCATGATCTCGCAGATCACCCCGGACGGGTTCAGCCCGGCCATGCGCGCGATGTCGACCGCCGCCTCGGTGTGCCCCGCCCGCACCAGCGTCCCCCCATCGCGCGCCGCCAGCGGAAAGACGTGCCCCGGCGTGACGATGTCCCCGGGCCTCAACTCCGGGTTGATCGCCGCCGCGATGGTGTGCGCCCGGTCGAACGCGGAGATGCCGGTGGTCACGCCCTCGGCCGCCTCGATCGACACGGTGAACGCCGTCTGGTGCCGCGTGCCGTTGGATTGCGCCATCGCCGGCAGCCCGAGCTGCTCCACCCTGGCCCGCGTCATCGCCAGGCACACCAGCCCGCGGGCGTGGCGCGCCATGAAGTTCACCGCCTCCGGCGTGGCGAACTGCGCCGGGATCACCAGATCGCCCTCGTTCTCGCGGTCCTCGTCATCGACGAGCACGAACATGCGCCCCGCCCGCGCCTCGTCGATCAGCTCGGCGCTCGGCGTGATGTAGCCCGACAGGTCGCCGCGCACGAAGTCGGCCATCGCGTCCAGCCCGCGCCGGTCACTGTCCGCCGCGCCGAACCCTGTCGCACCGAGGCCGGGTCCGCCGAGATTGGGCACGCCAAGCCCTGCCCGCCGCGCGTCCTGCCGGGAAATCGGATCGTCCATCGTCAAGCTCCCGTGCGCGCCGCGCCGCCGGACCCATCCCGCGCCTGCGGGTCCGCCCATCGCCGGTCCGACCACGCCGGCTCCGCCAGCCGCGCCGCGTTGCGCGCCACGCCGTCGACCTCGATGTGCACCGCCTCGCCCGGCCTGCGCAACCCGAGCGTCGACGCCTGCGCCGTATGCGGGATCACGTTGACCCCGAACACCGCCCGCCCGCCCTCTCCCGCGCCGTCCGTCGCCCCGCCTGCAGCCAGGTCGCCAGCTGTCGGGTCGCGCACCGAGTTCACCGTGAGCGAAACCCCGTCCACCGCGACGCTGCCCTTGGTCGCCACGAACCGCGCCAGCGCCCGGGGCAGCGCGAACTCCAGCCGCAGCGACCCGTTCTCCGGCGTGCGCCCGACCATCTCGCCGACCCCGTCCACGTGCCCCGACACCATGTGCCCGCCCAGCTCGTCCCCGAGCCGCAGCGCCCGCTCCAGGTTCACCTTCGTGCCCGCCGCCCAGCGCCCCAGCGTGGTGAGCGACAGCGTCTCCGCCGACGCCTCCACCGCGAACCAGTCCGCCCCGAACCCCACCACCGTCAGGCAGCACCCCGAGCAGGCGATCGACGCCCCCAGCGCCACGCCGGACAGGAACCCGCCCGCCCCCGCCTCGGCCCGCGCCACCGCCTCGACCTGCACCGCCGCCCCGCCCGGCAGGCTGGAGACGAAGCTGACCGCCGCCACCGGCCCGCCTTCCGGCAGCACCGTCGCCAGCCCCCGGCGCACGACGTCCTCCGCAACACCCGCCAGCGTCGCGAGCCCGCCCGGCCCCGCGGGCGCCGCCACCGCCACCCCCAGCCGCACCAGCGACCCGAGCTCCTGCCCCTCCGCCTCCAGCATCCGCCGCACCGCGGCCACGCAGTCGCGCGCCCCGTCCGCCGCCCCCAGGCCCGCCGCCGACGCCACCGGCGGCAGGAACAGCAGCCCGCCCGCCCGCATCACCCCAGGCGTGCCCGCGCCCTCGCCCGGGACCCCGATCACCAGCCGCATGTCGCGGCCCTCGCCGATCGCCCGGCACTCGCGCACCTCGCCCACTGCGGCGATGATCCCGGTGAACATCAGGCAGTCCTCCCGATCCCGACCGGCACCAGCTCGGTCAGCATGTCGCCTCCCACGAACCGGCTGCGCACCGCCACGAACCGCGCCATGCCCTCGATCCGCTCCAGCCTCATCCCCGCCACCGCCGCCACCCCGTCCCCGCCGACCACCCCCGGCGCATGGAACCACGCCACTGCGTCCACCAGCCCCGCCCGCAACAGCCCCGCCGCCAGCCGCCCGCCACCCTCGACCAGCACCCGCGTCAGCCCGAGCCCGCCCAGCGCCTGCAACGCCGCCGCCAGATCCACCCGCGCCGCATCCTCCCCACCCGGACCATCCCCGCCTGGACCACCCCCAACCGCATCGCCCACGCGCGACCCCGCCCCGTCCGCCACCTCGACCGTCATCACCCCCGCCGCCCGCATCGCCGCCACCCGCCCAGGATCAGCGCCCGCCCTGTACAGCACCCAGCTCGGGCTCTCCCCCGCCGTCGCCACCAGCCGCGCCCCTACCGGCGTGCGCAGCGAGGAATCCACCACCACCCGCACCAGTGCCCGCCCCCGCGCCCCCGCCAGACGGCACGTCAGCTCCGGGTCGTCCGCCAGCACCGTCCCCACCCCGCACATCACCGCGTCATGCGACGCCCGCAGCCCATGCCCCGCCCGACGCGCCTCAGCCCCGGTGATCCACCGGCTGTCCCCGCTCCGCGTCGCGATCCGCCCGTCCAGGCTGCTCGCCAGCTTGAGCGTGACCACCGGCCGCCCCCGCTCCACCCGCGACAGAAACCCCGCCGCCACCGCCCGCGCCTCATCGCAAAGCACGCCCTCGGCGACCTCGACCCCCGCCGCCCGCAGCCGCGCCACTCCGCGCCCGCTCACCCTCGCGTCCGGATCGCCGCACCCCACCACCACCCGTGCGACGCCCGCCGCCACCAGCGCGTCCGCGCACGGCGGCGTCGCCCCGAAATGGCTGCAAGGCTCCAGCGTCACGTAAGCGCACCCGCCCCTCGCCCCCTCACCCGCCATCGCCAGCGCCCGCGTCTCCGCGTGCGGCCGCCCACCCTCCGCAGTCCACCCCCGCCCGACGACCCGCCCGTCCGCCGCCAGGACGACGCACCCCACCGACGGGTTCGGCCAGGTCGTGCCCAGCCCGCGCCGCGCCAGCCCCAACGCCACGCGCATCGGTGCGAGATCGTCCATGACGCAGCTATGTGGGGGGCGCGAGCGAGCCCAGGAAGGCCTCGAAGTCCCGGGCCTCGCGGAAGTCGCGGTACACGCTGGCGAAGCGGACATACGCCACCGCGTCCACTTCCTTGAGCGTGTCCATCACGTGCTCGCCGATCTTGCTCGACGGGATATCGACCTCGCCCGACGCCTCAAGCTGGCGCACGATGCCGTTCACCACCCGCTCGATCCGTTCCTCCTGCACCGGCCGCTTGCGCAGCGCGATGCTGATGGACCGCAACAGCTTGTCCCGGTCGAACGGCACGCGACGCCCGTCCGACTTCACCACCGTCAGCTCGCGCAACTGCACCCGCTCGATCGTGGTGAACCGCTGCCCGCAACTGGGGCACGACCGCCGCCGCCGGATCGCGCCGTTGTCCTCGGTCGGGCGGCTGTCCTTCACCTGCGTGTCGTCATGGCCGCAAAAAGGGCAGCGCATCAGGAAGCAAGGCCAGGGCTCTGCCCTGGACCCGCCAGGGCGAGCCGCCCTGGACCGGCGCAAATAAGCACCAGTGGCGCCGGGGCCTGGGGGGCGGCCTCGCCCCCCAGCCTTGCCGTCACCGCCCCTGGTAGATCGGGAACCGCGCGCACAGCTCCAGCACCCGATCGCCCACGAGCTTCTCGACCCGCGAGTTGTCCCCGTCGTTCGCCTGCCCGAAGCCTTCGAGCACCTCGTTGATCATCTCGCCGACCTGCCTGAACTCCGCAGTACCAAAACCCCGCGTCGTCCCCGCCGGCGTCCCCAGCCGGATGCCCGACGTGATCGCCGGCTTCTCCGGGTCGAACGGGATGGCGTTCTTGTTCGCCGTCATGTGCGCCCGCTCCAACGTCGCCTCCGCCACCTTGCCCGTGACCTTCTTCGGCCGCAGATCGACCAGCACCATGTGGCTGTCCGTGCCCCCCGTCACGATATCGAGCCCCGCCGCCACCAGCGTCTCCCCCAGCGCCCGCGCGTTCTCCTGCACCGCGCGCTGATACGAGCGGAACTCCGGCCGCAGCGCCTCGCCGAACGCCACCGCCTTGCCCGCGATGACATGCATCAGCGGCCCGCCCTGGATGCCCGGGAACACCGCCGAGTTGAACTTCTTCCCCAGCTCCGGATCGTTGGACAGGATGATCCCCCCTCGCGGCCCGCGCAGCGTCTTGTGCGTGGTGCTGGTGCAGACATGCGCGTGCGGCAACGGGCTCGGATACAGCCCCGCCGCCACCAGCCCGGCAAAATGCGCCATGTCCACGAGGAAATATGCCCCGACCTCGTCCGCCACGCGGCGCATCCGCGCGAAGTCGATGAAACGTGGATACGCCGACCCGCCCGCGATGATCAGCTTCGGCCGATGCTCGCGCGCCAGGCTCTCCATCTGCTCGTAGTCCAGCAGCCCGTCCTCGCGCCGCACGCCGTACTGCACCGCGTTGAACCACTTGCCCGACATGTTCGGCGCCGCCCCGTGCGACAGGTGCCCGCCGGCGGCCAGGCTCATGCCCAGGATGGTGTCGCCCGGCTTGACCAGGGCGAGGAACACCGCCGAGTTCGCCTGCGCGCCGGAATGCGGCTGCACGTTGGCGTACTGGCACTCGAACAGCGCCTTGATCCGGTCGATCGCGAGCTGCTCGACCTTGTCCACCTCGACGCAGCCGCCGTAGTAGCGCTTGCCCGGCAGCCCCTCGGCATACTTGTTGGTCAGCACGCTGCCCTGCGCCTCGAGCACCGCCGCAGAGGCGATGTTCTCGCTGGCGATCAGCTCGATGCCGTCCTGCTGGCGCACCAGCTCGGCCGCGATGATCTCGGCGACCACCGGATCGGTGTCGGCCAGCCGCCCCTCAAAGAAGCGGTGCAGCGAGTTCGACGGGCTCTGTTCGTTCATGGCGTTCCCTGACCTGTTGAAGAGGCGGCGTGTCGGCCGGCGGCCCCACAATCGCGTGACGCTTGCACACCGGTCTAGATTATTTTCACGCCGGCGGGAACACTCTTGGCGCGACGCCTGGAAAACCGAGCTTACGAAGCAGGCAAGGGTGAGGCTTTGCCTCAAACTCCGCCAAAGGCAGGCCTTTGGAGTCCGTTACTTAAGAGAAGCCGGTCCAGGGGGCTTTTCCCTCCTGGCGGGTCTGGGCGGAGCTGCCAAAGGTTCCGACGATCCGCTTGGGTCGTTGGAATGGCAACGGAAAGAAAGCCCAGCCTTGCTTCCTGCCCCTATGCCCCCCGCCCCGCCAGCGCCGCCACCGCCTGCCCGACCAGCGCGTCGAGGATCGCCGCCACCGGCAGCTCCTCCGTCACCATCCCCACCGACTGCCCCATCATCACCGAGCCGCCCTCGACGTCGCCCTCGACCACCGCCCGCCGCAGCGCCCCCGCCCAGAAGTGCTCGATCTCGAGCTGCGCCGCCTGCTTGCCCAGCGCGCCCGCCCGGAACCGCCCGCCGACCTCCCTCTGGTGCGCCATGAACCGCCGCACGCCCTCGTTCGCCAGCCCGCGCACCGGGATCACCGGGAAGTCCTCGTCGAGCTGCACCGACGCCAGCGCGTCGCGCGCGTTGGCCCGCACGAACGCCCGCTTGAACGCCGGGTGCGCCACGCTCTCCACGCTCGCCGCGAACAGCGTCCCGAGCTGCGCCCCCGCCGCCCCCATCTCCAGGTACCCCAGCATCGCCTCGCCCCGCCCGATGCCCCCGGCGACGAACACCGGCACCTCGCGCACGTGCGGCAGGATCTCCTGCGCCAGCACGCCCAGCGACACCGGCCCGATGTGCCCGCCCGCCTCCGACCCCTCGATCACCAGCGCGTCCGCCCCCGAGCGCACCAGCCGCCGCGCCAGCACCAGCGCCGGCGCGAAGCACACCAGCCGCGCCCCCCCGTCCTTCACCGCCCGCACCGCCGCCCCCGACGGCACGCCCCCCGCCAGCACCACGTGCCCCACGCCCGCCGCCAGGCACACCCGCACCAGGTCGTCGAGCTGCGGGTGCATCGTGATCAGGTTCACCCCGAACGGCCGCCGCGTCAGCGCCTGCGTCCCCGCGATCTCGGACTCCAGCAGCGCCGGCCCCATCGACCCGCACGCCAGCACCCCGAACCCCCCGGCGTTGCTGATCGCCGACACCAGGTGCCGCTCGCTCACCCAGCTCATCGCCCCGCCCATCACGGCGTAGCGCGTGCCCAGGAACGCCGCGCCGCGCGCCCACAGCCGCTCCAGCGCCGCCCGGGCCACACCCCCCGCCGCCTCGCCCCCGGCACCTCCCGGCACAACCTCCACCGCCGGGCCGTGCCCCAGCATCACGCCACCCGGCCCGCGCTCACGCCGCGTCCAGCCCGTACGCCGTGTGCAGCGCCCGCACCGCCAACTCCGTGTACTCCAGCCCCACCAGCACGCTCACCTTGATCTCGCTCGTCGAGATCACCTGGATGTTGATCCCCTTCTCCGCCAGCGTCCGGAACATCGTGTTCGCAACCCCCGCGTGGCTGCGCATCCCCACCCCCACCACGCTGATCTTCGCCACGTCCGGGTCCGCCAGCAGCGCCCCATACCCGATCGCCGGGCGCGCCCCCTCCAGGATCGAGCGCACCCGCGCCAGGTCGCTCCGCGGCACCGTGAACGTCATGTCCGTCGTCCCGTCCGCGGACACGTTCTGCACGATCATGTCCACGTTCACGTGCCCCTCCGCCAGCGGCCCGAACACCGACGTCGCCACCCCCGGCCGGTCCGGCACCGCCTTGACCGTGATCTTCGCCTCGTCGCGCGAATACGCGATCCCCGACACGATTTCCTTCTCCACGATCTCGTCCTCCCCCACCACCAGCGTGCCCTGGATCTCGCGCGCGTCGTCGACGTCCCCGAACGAGGACAGCACCTGCACCCGCACCCGCTCCTTCATCGCCAGCTCGACGCTGCGCGTCTGCAAGACCTTCGCCCCCACCGACGCCAGCTCCAGCATCTCCTCGTAGGCGATCTTGTCCAGCCGCCGCGCCCGCGACGCGATCCGCGGGTCCGTCGTGTACACCCCGTCGACATCCGTATAGATGTCGCACCGGTCCGCCCCCACCGCCGCCGCCAGCGCCACCGCCGACGTGTCCGACCCGCCGCGCCCCAGCGTCGTCACCCGGTGGTCCGGCCCGATCCCCTGGAACCCCGCCACCACCGGCACCTGCCCCGCCCGCATCCGCGCCATCAGCAGCGCGCCATCGATGCCCTCGATCCGCGCGTGCCCATGCGCCCCGTCCGTGCGCAGCGGGATCTGCCACCCCGCCCACGACCGCGCCTCCACCCCCAGCGCCTGCAGCGCGATCGCCAACAGCCCGCTCGTCACCTGCTCGCCCGTCGCCACCACCGCGTCATACTCGCGCGCATCGTGCAGCACCCCCAGCGCCTGGCACCACCCCACGAGCTGGTTCGTCACCCCCGACATCGCCGACACCACCACCGCAACCTCGTGGCCCGCCGCAACCTGCCGCGCCACCCGCGCGGCCACGGCCCGGATGCGGTCGAGGTCGGCCACCGACGTGCCGCCGAACTTCATCACCAGCCGCGCCATCGCCCACACCCCGCCTCGCCCGCGCGTCCCTGTAGCGGTGTGCCCCCCTGCGAACAACCTTCCCCAGCGCAGGAAGCCAGCAAGGCCAGGGCTCTGCCCTGGACCCGCCAGGGCGAGCCGCCCTGGACTGGCGTTATAAGGTTAGGACAAGCTGCTAATGGGGCATCAACCAGGGTTATCTAAATTATTCAGTGTTTATACAAATATATTTGTATCAATGATGCTTATCATAAACTTTATTTGATTTTAGGGAAAAACTGTAAAGCTATTATCATTAATTTTTATAGGCTAGTAATTAATATTGTGGAAGATCAGCCTCATACAGCGTACGATAGACTCCAGAAAGCATCAGCGGTAAGTTAAATACTCTGTCTTTTAACGCGCGCTTCGCTACTTTCTCTGTTGATAGATCTGGAAGGATGTTCTGAGCTTGTTCCTTACTGGAACAAACCAGCCATTGTCTAGCACCATTGATAGATGTTCTGTTATATTTATTTGAAAGATCTGGAAAACCTGCACCGTCTAGCCAATTAATTTTAAACCCTTTAAACAACCTGTCTTCATTGATATATTTTGTATCAGGAAGACCAAACATTAAAGATGTTGGAGATAGTGCCATTTGAACGCCTAATATCTTGCCGCTTTCTAACCTACTTATATGAAATGGATCTTCGTCTAAGACCAGTTTTACTGGAAGATTATAAGCGACTGTAAAAACTGTCTTCCTAAATATTTCGAAAAAAGATACGCTTGCGTTATGTAAAGTTTGCAAAGCTGCGAGAACAGTTTGTTCCTCACTAAGTTCTGGACGTTGTGTGCGATAGTGGGAAGCAATTCCATCCAAACTATATTTACTCCTAAAACCAAGATTAATACATCCTTTTATAGCATTCTCTTCAGATGTAGCCGACATCCTCATTTTTGGTCGACCGTAACGAGAGATTCGAGCGAGCTTGCATAAATCCCGCTCATAGCCGGCAAACCAGTTTTCAAGAACAGGATCACGATTTCCGGAAATCAATTTTGGAACATATAGCCAATCAGAAACGGCGAATCCTGCTGCTTCACCTTGACTACATAATACTTTTTGT
>JAABUT010000545.1_pt1 | contig 58416 bp, 64 predicted proteins | sample 5559281 | NCBI WGS metagenome assembly JAABUT01 (sample SAMN10711880, study PRJNA513359) | rock metagenome | isolation source: Antarctica rocks | place: Antarctica: Victoria Land, Ricker Hills nord | collected 2016-01-04 | reverse complement strand
GATGCCGTTTGTGTGGCGAGCCTTGGATCCGGAGGTGATCCCTTGGTTTTTCTCCGTTTGATCGCTTGTATATATATACATATCTCGAACATCCGGAAAGTGTGATCCCCTTTGGGTTTTTTCTTCTCCGTTTGACGCTATATGTACATATTCCGAACAACCGACTCTATTACATATTTCCCAAGTACGGCATATATAAACCATTGCTAGCATCACAAGCGTCCCAATCCTCCAAAAATTAAGCAAGAATCTTCCAACCCCTCCTTCTTCCCTCCCCTCCCCCCTCCCCCACCCCTCAGATATCCTTCCCCCAACCCTCCCACCCCTCACAACCCCTCCCCCCCCGAAAAATCTCCACCCCCCCCTCTTTTATCACCACAGCACTAACCACCCCACCCAGAAACGCCACCCAAAAACCCCAAAAGCTCTCTATCCCCGCACCACCCACCTACCTGGATTGTAGAAAAAAGAAAAAAGAGAAAGAGAAAAGAATGGCCAGGCTGATTGAGGAGGGTGCTGTCTTCTTTGCTTTTTTTTTTTTTTTTTTTTTTTTTTAAAAGGAGAGAGGGGGGGGGGAGGGGTGGTGGGGATGGGGATGGAAAGGTGGGAATGGAAATGGAAAGGTGGGAATGATGAGGAGGGGTGAGGGGATGGGGATGGGAGGGAGTGGGAAGGATGGGTGGTTGTGTGGGGTTTGATGGAGTGGTCTACTACTTATGTTGGGAGGGGTGGTACGAGGAGGGAGGAGAGGGGGTGGATGAGGGGGAGAAAGGGTTGTACGGGAACTGGGACTCTTGTTCAGGTCTGGAAGATTGATTCTACATGCATATCATACAAAATATACTACTCGACTGGTAGAAAGTAGAGACGATGGATTTGATATTGGACCTATAGATTGGTGCTTCGTAGTGTTGCACCTCGGCTAAGTGTCGATGGTATTGCAACTGGACTGTTGTTGCCATGTTTGTCTCAGAGTTGTTTGCACAGTATGGCGCGGTACACGCGAGCGCTCGAGGTAGATGTTGTGGAGTGCTGAGAGCTTGGTACGCTGCGCTCTGCTCAACATGAACTCATCCACAAATCAGATCGAGAAAGATTTCATTTTAGGTTCTCCAATTTGACTGTCTTGCATCGTTGGGGATGTATGGCATGTGTGTCGTATGAAGCGTGGTCTCGAGAGTTGGGCGGCCGCTTTGGAAGGTCGACCCCAGAAGGGATACACTTCATTTGAGAAGAAGTCGTCATATCAGGCGTTTCGGGCGATTTCTGAGGACTTCGCAGATATTTCCCAGGTCTTCAAAAGGTGACCGTCCCAAGGCACAACCTGCAGTTCGGGTCATTCTGGGACACTATACGACAGAGAGAGCCGTGGTCGCCCTTGCAACTACTTGAAAAGCTCGCCGGTGCTTGCCTCCCAGCATTACGACCCAACTGCTTTGTCAACCAGCATTTTCAGAGCCAGAAGACTCCTGGAGGAGAAGAACGAACGGGTGTCGGTAGGAATCGCTGCCGAGAGAACAGCTCAATCCGCATGATGTACCAGCTCCTCATAGAGGTCGACAGGAATGCGTCTGACCATACCAACAGCCAATTCAATCACTCTCTTTGCTTGAAGGGGAGGAAACGATCTCAGAATCTTAGTGGGACTATATGAGCAGTATCAGGTCTCTACCCCGGAATGTACCAGGATTGGATCGTCAAGGCTCACCTAGGACTCGCTAAGAGGGTATCCTTCATCATGAGGAGCTGAGCGCAAATACACAGTATATTGAGATGAGGACCATAAGCGAAGAGGAAATCCCAAAGTACAAGAACTTCTGGTAATGGAGGTGTACAAGCACACATGGTTAATACTGACGCGAACGCGTATATCTCTGCTGTCATGCCCTTGGAACGCAGATACCCAGATAGTTTCGGATCCACGATAGCGAGGCAGTTGTCGACCAAGGCTAGGCCTTTATGGACACCGTCCATAGCACCTCGGACGTATCCTGGACATTCCTTGGTTATGAAACGATGGAATGCAACGAAAGCTTCGGCTTCGCTTCGTGCGGCGTACAGGAACGGAGCACAAAGTACGTTCATACCCTGGACGTAGATTCCTGGTTCTGAACCGCCAGCTTCAGAACCCTCGGTGGTTGTTGTTGGAGGACCCTGTGCGTGCTTCATGACGGGTGAGGCGTGTTGCAGCTCTGGACTACCGAGCTCTGTGGCTGCATTCGTGATCCTGCCGGAGTCGGTCATCCGCTCCATCTTCGCATCCTGAAGCATCCACGCTACGGCATTGAGCAGCCGGATTAAAGAGGCTTCGCTGACTCGGCGCTTGAAGAGAGGATCTGTGGCTAGAGTACGAAATGTATCGTTGCGTATCTTGGAATAGGCAGGCGAAGGTCCACGATGTATGAGATTCAAGTATGTATCGGTTGAGAGTGGCGGAGCGTTAAGTAAGATGAGCCAGATGTAGATTCGCAGTTGGGACTACATATCCGTCAGCAAGAGCTGCAAAAGTCGACGAGCATCTCTCAGGAATCTGACCATTCCATCACTGTCTGATTCGAGCCCGTCAACAAGGATAAGGTGCCGAAGACGCTGGAGTTTATTTGAGAGGTCTCCCCGTGGCCCCTGGCGTACAATTGTGTCAATCTCATGTGCATCCGTTGGAGGGATGAAAGACGCCGCCTTCTTTGCCGGTAGATTCCGTCTTGGTTGAGCCACGACATTCGAGGAACTGAGTAAATCGCTACTTGAGCGAGCACGGTTATGCGGGTGTGCCAATGGCAATGGGCCAATCTGGGGTAGAGGAGGGATCTGTGGGGTCTGCGAGAACGATGTGTTATGCGACGTGCTTACGTGACGCTGCTGCTGTTGGCGTTGCTGCGAGATCAACGAGGGCCCATTCATGGCTGTGTAGTTGGACGAAAGTGCATGCGCTGATTGCAGTTTCCGAAGCCTCGGAGTACTCCGTGGAGAGCGCAGTTGATGAGCTGGCACAGCTGATGTAGGAGGAGGCATGTGTGGAATGTGCTTCGTTGGAGAGGTCGTCATGGTGGACCCGGGGACCTGCAAACGTGCAGTAACACGATAGAACCACTTCTTTCTAACGCTACTTCTGAGTCCTGGCAGTAAAATATCCAGAGAAAGCGACTTATCCACTTTAGGTGTGTAGATGTCAGTGACTGCTTGGGTCTAGCTTGAGTTGTCATTGTGGGGAAGCTGACGCGGATAGTTGGTGTGCAGGTGGTGAGAACGCGCCCGATTCGCGTTTTACGAGGCCTGCTCAGGGCTCCAGTCAAGCAGCTGGCCCTATTCTAGCCATCGAAACGCCAAGCGGCAAAATCCTTTTCTCTAATGCGTCTCAAGTCCACGCTCAAGGACTCGAAAATTCAAAGGGCCAGGGCTTCATACAAGTACGCTGTTTGCTTTACTGTCATGGCAAAGTCGAAGACGCTATGAAGCTGTCATGGCCCGACTCATGGGTATTTCATCATCTTATGTTACTGCGCTTGGATAAAAAATGCAGGCCTAATGTGCAGTGTTCATTGAATTTGATTATCCAGCGTGACAATCCGTTCCCGAACCAGCCAGACGTCGGCGGCGCTTGCAGAAGCCAGGGCTGCCGCAAATGGCAAGGAGGGGGAGGGGGATGGAATAGATGCTGAGTGGGGTACTGTTGGGAAGGGTCTTGGGGGTAAAAGACGTTGGGGGATGGGGATGGGGAAGAAGCCATGTGCGGGTGCTGGAGCGGGCGGTTTGGGGGGCTGATTGTGAGGGGGAGGGGGATGGAGACGCTGTGAGGGGTGGAGCTGAGAATGCGACATGGAATTGCGGTGTCTGTGAGGTCGTAGGCGCGAATGGAGTAGTGGCAGGGGATGGGGTGGGTGTTCCCTTACCGTTGGTGTAGCCATGATGTATAGTGTGAATGAAGCCAGGGCCCAGCTGTACATACGGGGCTGCTGGACAGATGGGACATGGATTTTCATATATATTACAGAAAAAGAGCGGTATCATCGCTGATGTAATTTCTTCACCCTCATCGCCCCTTCGTACACCCCTCGATCTATCGCCGCCGCAACCGTCAAGGTCCCCCCTATCACTGCGCAAACCCCAGTCAGAAACCCGGCAAAGGTTTTCGTCCGCTCCTCTTTGTTGATCACCTTCATGGGGGAGATGTCGTAACTGAAGAAGACGCCTGGGATGCCACCGCTATTCGGTGTCGCGCTTGTCAGCCATAGTCTTCGTGGTTCGAGTGTCAGTCTCACCTGGCGTGTAGTCTCTCCTTGTGGCCCTCTGCGGAATCGGAACCCCCGTTCAAGCTTCTCTTGTGGCTCGTCACGGAGTACTGGTGTGTTTCTAAGCTGCCATCTTTGCCGAGACCGTACCCACCGATGTTAATCCCGTCGTCGGATGTTTGGTCTTGGGTGACTGTGGGTAGCGCTGTTTTCCGTCCGAGCGGTAGGTAGGACGTAGAGACCACCTTGACAAAGTACATGTAGTTGAACGCTGGGTCGTCGGTATACTGTTCCGTGTCGTCGAGAGGGTTGAGACCGTGATTGTCCAAAGGCGTGCTCTTGCTCCCTAAATTCTTCGCCATGTCTTCGGGTAATTGTGGCCCAAACCTTAGGTGGTGTATCTTATGTGAAAAGGTGTGGCCATGCTCGGCGGGGGTATCGAGGTAGTTGTTGAGATCATGTACATGCATGTGGCCATTGCTGAAACTTCGGCCTGGTGCAATATGAAAGTTGCCAATGACTTTGTTCACCCTAAACCCGCCTTCTATTCGGCAGCCCTGTTCCCGTTGCTGATCCAGCTTTTCCGAGTAATGCTCCCTCTCACATTGTTCCACGTGTTCTCCGCGCCCGAAGGCCCATGACTTGGAAGCGTATGCTTCGCGTACTTCATCACAGGTATTACAGCACCCTGGCTTTTGGGCGGTGGTCGGCGCTGTGGCACCGTAACATTCACCACAATAATCAGGATCTAGATGGGTGGCAGTTTCATCTCCGTGCCTGAAAGTTGTGAGAAGCCAATCGAAAGTGACAATGGCAGACCCACTTACAGCTTCATCAAGCTGACGTCGAGGACTCCACCACCATCTTTTATAGGGGCCAATTGAACCTTTGCTATACCGTGCTTGACTCCTGTCTGCTGCTCGCCAGACACATCCATGACATCCAGAGTCAACAGCTCACATGGTATCCGCGGGAATGAGACATTCAAGTGTATTTCCATCTTCTCTCCTACCAAATATATTAGCGCCTGTCCTCTTCATACACTCTCTCCCTCCATCCTACCTCTCCCTTTATCAACTATGAGCTCTGGGTGCACGACCACGCGCCGGTAATCTGACCATTCTCCCCATACCAAGTAGAATACAATAAGCAGTGAAGCTATCGTAACAATTCCTCCTGATGTGGTTCGTATGCGCGCATCTTCTACCGTCTTCGTGAAAGCATCTAGACGGGTAAAGCGAGACTTTGCAGGCATGATGGCGCAGAGCAGTCGAATTCGTATAAAGGCAGTCCGGGGGGTACTACTCTGTAATCAATCGTATTCGAAGGCCCGGGAAGTTGTTGCTAAAGTACAAGCGGTTCCTATACAGTGAGAAGGAGCGTGGGGATCAAAGCGAACATAGAGCCGGAGATTATCTTGGTTTCGTAGGAGCTTCACGTAGCCCTAACTATTTCGTGTACACAGACTCGCATTCAGGCCACTTCACGATTCCCAAACAGATGCCGCGGTTCGCGCTAGACACTTTGCGGTATGGCTTCTTCATGCCTCCCATACTACTTCTAAGGACCAGATCAAATGCCATTGTGCAAGTACCATGAAGGCATAGGTACTCTACCCTAGGTATCTATGAATTGGGTAAGAACTCTTGAAGCTTGTTCATCTTGCTTCAAAGGGTTTTCGTACGTTGGAGGAGTTTGACCCTGTATTACTGAAGTCATTCCCATCAGTCCGTTTGGTCCTTTAGTCTTCGAATATTCTTTCCTTCGCAGCACTTCTTCACAATGCTAGACCAACAAGAGTTTTACACAGGATTGCACGGAGTACTACTTTTGATGACCATGAAGGTCTCAAGTCATCTTATTTTCCTATACAAACAATTATCTTACTTCCAACATTATCGACATAATACATATTCCATCGCTACCTTTCTTACATACATTCATCCTGCCCCCACCATTAGTATTTTAGATGTCCCAACGTGTTCCTCTTCATCATGCCCATCGTATAGTTCCCATATACCGTTCCGTTCACACCCTCCTGGCTTCCCCACGCACTCGACAAACCGTACACATCCACCGCAGCAGTGACTCCAGGATTAAGATCACCAGTGGCAATCATCAAGGTATCAAGCTCGCCCTCGGGGAAGAAAGTCATTGTCCCGCTTCTGAGCCCGTTGTCCACGAAAACTTCGAGGATGCTCCTGTCAATTACAACCGTGATTCTCCACGTCTGCGTTTCCGTATTGACCAGGTTGGTGACGCTGAATTTATCTGTGAAAAAAGGATCCGATTTATCGAAGCCGTTGATATTGCCACGGTTAAGGAAGAACGGCGCATCGCCGCCTAAGAAAAATCCACCACGGACTGACTCGCCTGTTACGGAGGAGAGGAAAGTGAAGTTTGCGGTCCCGGTGATGTTGGCGGCGGGTATGTTGTTGATGGTCATGTTGAAGCTGAGGGCGCCGGAGGTGACGGTACGGGAGTAATCGTACAACAACGAGGAGTTGGCGAGGCCGGTGCAGTTAGTCACGGGGGTTTGCAAAGGTGTGAGATCGTAGGGGAGCTGCATAAGCGTGTATGGCCCACGAGTGGTGTTTGCGAGGACATTTTGCCTAGGCAAGGTCATGAAGGAGCGGAAGTTCTCCAAAGGCCCGGTGGGAACGCGCTGAGAGTATTCCCAGTTGGAGGCCCATGCAATGGAAAGTTGCGGTTTGTCTGAAGGGATGTTGTAAAAGAATTGGCCGGCGTAGTTGTCTTTTGCGAAGTCGGTAAGACGGGTGGCGTCATCCGCAGTCGTAAAATGCGTTCCGTTGAAAGTACCTGGGAAGTATTGCGTGATAGAACCGCCCAGGGGAGCTCCAGGGTTTATGCTGATGGTTAGGACATACATTTCATCTATGGACGCGTAGTTCGACGAGTCCAAGGGGGAGGCAATGGAGGCATTTTTGATTACAGGCATGGAAACAAGGTTGGGGCATTCGTATTGGAGACCTAGTAAGCCGTGATGGCTAAAGTTGGAGGCGTGTGTCCATTCTTTGAGGTTAGGGGAGGTGTAGATGCCAATAACGAATTCTTGGGCGTAGGAGACGACCATGACCCATTTTTGGGTTGGAGCATTCCATATTACCTGAATAGTCAGTAAGATTCTTTGAATGGTTTTGTAACGTGGTAAGTACCTTAGGATCTCTGAATTGGGTGGAGTTGATTGAGATAACCGGATTGTTGGCATACTTGGTGAACGTATATCCACCATCGCGAGAGTAAGCGATATCTTGAACTTCTTCGGCCGCTGTGTTTAGAGTATAAATGGCAACAACGCCGTTGTTCTGGTTAGGAAAGAAACCGCTGGTATTGTTCACATCGATTACGGCGGAGCCAGTGAAGATTCCTTCTCCTTCAGCACCAGGGTAAATAGCAATCTGCTGGTTTTCCCAGTGGTATAAGTCTTTGGAAGTAGCATGGCCCCAGTGTTGGTTTCCAGCCACTATATCCGTTGGGTTATCTGGCAATTGCGGTTAGTTCGAACCAGATACTAACGAGGGAGTGTAGTAGCTACATTGATAATACAGGTGGTAGGTTCCATTGGCGTCCAAGAACATCCCATTGGGATCATTCTGTGTCAATCCATCAGCTCTCTATTCACACAACAGTACTCCATGCCACAATCGATTGGTGTTGCGTAATTGGTTTTGTGAGATGGACTTATGTTCTCGAGGCCGCGAAGACTAAACATAGAAATGGTCCGACTCACCATGAAATCCTTGGGTGGACTGTAATGAATCTGCGGCCGAAGAGCGCCAGTATAGTCTCCTGCGATAGGTTTACCAGTAGGAACATCAGGTTCTACATAGGCAGAGGCAGCGGTCTGAGCTCGGGCGGTAGAAGCCAGAGCAAAGCTTGCCAGAACAAAGGATTTGAGGAACATCATGATTCTTGGACCGGGACAAAGCAGCACAGTGAATAGACAAAAAGCTCACACACAACATGAGTGGAAAATGCCTTGTTTATATACACTTTAACTAACAGTGTCAACGCACGGGAAGTTCCATGAAGTATCGACTCTCAAGGCAGGTTAAGGTACACGCGGGAAAAACGCCGAAAGCTCCATCTCGTCATGCAGTAAACAATACGTACTTCTTCTACCCATGTTGCGTTAGGTGCTGTAGTAGGCTTTTTAGTTTCCTCGTTGCTGTGAGCCAGGACCATGGGCGACTCCTATGGTAAGTGCACGAAAACGACTATTTCCCCGCATTAGGTCTCATTCTGGAGATGATGCACCAGCGATCCAGCCCTAGAGGCCAACGGGCCGATAGAACGTTCCAAGCGACGACTAATGCTGCAAGCCTGCCAATCGTATCCGTTCCCTGTTTTCGAACATGCCCGCCTGCCAGATGTGCTAGAAAGCGCTAAAGGGATCCATCGAAAGAGAAGCGAGACTGCGAGAGTCAGGATCGCTCATCATCTCCGGGGGTGTTATTTTAAGGTCTTCAGACTCTTCACGAGGCTTAATCGCAGTATTTATAAGCGACGTTCGTTAGGGTAGTGGATAGTAGATGTCTCGAGGGTCAAAGGGAGGCCATGGAGAGGGTAAATAAGGTGAAGCTGGAAGAGGATGGCCGAGTCGAGTCACGGGGTCAGCGGAACTTTTTATACCGATCGGCAGGGACAAGCGGAACCGTGCCGTGCGTGCCTTTTACCCACTAGAATACTCTCCTGAAATCGTTGGTAAACATCTCAACGTCTGCTTCGAGTTACGCCAACAATCTTTATCTTTAGAGCCCATTCTTGAGGTACCCGGTGCTCTATTGTTTAGTTGCATGGGAGAAATCTCAAGGTACTACGAGTAGTGGGTACTGTACTGTACTTTGATCGGAGTCTCGAAGCGCCGCTACACCATATCCAGGAGGGGGTCAGAGTACTTACTGTAACCTCGATGCAGCTTACCCCTCATCGCCCCCCAACCCACAACCTCTCCGACTCGAGTTACTTTCGTTATCACCTTGTACCTTCCTGATTATCTCAAGAGCTAGGTGGAGAATGGAAAGGATGTCAGGCATGGGTTTTGTTGCTGTCGCCATGTCCGCTCAGTGTTGGACTTGGTTGGATCTCGATGTCGCTATGTGGTGAAATGCAACGTGAAGATCAGACGACACAAAATGCACATGTCCGTGGCGGCCACTTAAGCCTCCTTCTCGTCCACGTCTTATCTCTCCGGTCGTTCTCATCGTTGTCTTTGATATTCAGCGCAGATTGTAGAAGTGGAAAGCATATAACATGTTCACCAATAGAACGCAGTGCACACTACGCTTCTCCATTCTACTGTCTCTGATCTGGCTGACTGCCTGCGCCAATGTTACTGCTAACAGCAGTTCTTTCGATGTCTTCAACTATGTGAATCAACTTATTGGAACGGATAATGGGGGTGAGCAAGCCATTGGAATTCAAGTGTTCCTTAGTACCTTAGCCCGCAAACGGCTAACTTGGGGCTAGGAAATGTGTTCGCTGGTGCAAGTTTGCCATACGGTACGATTTTGGCAACTTTAATTTTACATAGGGCATGCATACTGATGGCCTTTCTCCACAGGGATGGCCAAGGCCGTCGCGGACGTCGATGGCGAGAACACCGGTGGATTTGCAACGGACGGATCAAACATTACAGGCTTCAGTTCGATGCATGATAGTGGCACGGGTTCCGTATGTAGCGATTTTTGAAGGATACAATCCACTGTATAGCCAAGCAGACAAAAAGAATTACTGACGGTACCTTTTGCGTATAGCAACCTTCTTTAGGAAACTTTCCTATATTCCCTCAAGCTGGTTGTCCAGGTGATGACCTTAACAACTGCGCCTTTCCGAAGGCGCGCAGGGCTATACAACCGATCAATGGCACGCTCAAAGCAAGCCCGGGATATTTTGCCATCACGCTCAACAGCTCGATACGTACTGAAATGACTACCTCAAATCACACTGCCCTGTACCGCTTCGAATTTCCCACGAAGCCTGTTGACGGAAGTCCTCTGAGCCCCTTGATTCTGCTAGATTTGAGTGACTTATGGGAATCACGTCAGAATGCGACTATCACCGTTGATCCCGCTACTGCTAGAATGACAGGAAATGGCACATTTCTCCCAAGTTTTGGAAGTGGCTATTATGTTTTGCACTTCTGCGCCGATTTTCTTGGGGCTCCAGTTCGCGATACGGGCATCTTTGTGAATGATAGAGGAGGTTCAGAGCCCAAAAGTATATTCATCACTCGGGGGATCAACCTTTTCAATTTGGTCGGAGGAGGGTGGGCTAGCTTCAACGCCCCTACGTTTAACAACACTATCACTGCCAGGGTTGGTGTCAGTTTTGTTAGCTCGGCCCAAGCTTGTCACAACGCTGAACAGGAGATTCCGGATTTTGAGTTTGACCAGGTCAGGAAAAATGCAGAGGATGCTTGGAGGAAAAAGCTCAGTCCTGTATCAATTGAACCTGGTGGAGCCAGCACTGAACTTCAAACCATATTCTATAGTGGTATATACAGAAACTTCATGTCGCCTCAAGACTACACTGGCGAGAATCCCCTTTGGAAGAGCACCGAGCCTTACTTTGATTCATATTATTGGTAAGTGCATTACTCCGTCTGTCTCCAATCACTCCCTGCAATTCTCAAGCATCAGATTGCCAATCGCCCACTGTCTCAAGTCTACAATTTTTAAACTTCCGTTTCCCCGAGTCTTATGCCTCTTATGCTTCGGCTTTTATCTTCTTCGATTTTCCCATCATTTAGTCTGACAACTTTCACCTCGTTAGCTGATTATGACTAGCATATGGGACTCTTTCAGAGCACAACATCCCCTTTTGACAATTATCGACCCAGAGGCTCAGTCTAGGATGGTACGGAGCTTGATCGATATATACAGACACCTCGGTTGGCTTCCAGACTGCCGTATGAGCTTGTGCAAGGGTTTCACACAAGGCGGCTCTAATGCAGACGTGGTGCTTACCGATGCTTATGTCAAGAAACTCCCTGGGATTGATTGGTATTCAGCATACGAGGCAGTTGTCAATGACGCCGAGAATGAGCCAATTGACTGGTCAGTTGAGGGAAGAGGTGGGTTACAGAGTTGGAAGAGTCACAACTATATCCCTGCAGAGGATTATGACTATCTCGGATTCGGTACTAACTCAAGGAGCATATCCAGAACAGTGGAGTACTCTTATGATGACTTTTGTATATCGACCATGGGCAAAGGCTTGGGCAAGATTGCTGATTCCGAAAAGTATGCCAAGAGGTCGGAGAATTGGCAGAACATCTTCAAGGCCGATCAAAAGTCCATTATCAACGGGAGTGATTCGGGTTTCACAGGATTTTTCCAACCAAAATACCTTAATGGGACATGGGGATACCAGGATCCGATCCTCTGCAGTCCTTCTCTGGGCGGTTGCTCTTTGACCTCTGATCCACAGGAAACATTCGAGTCTAGCATTTGGGAGTACCAGTTGTGAGTACTTTGTTTTCCTTGCCTGGATTTCGCTTGAAGCGAGACACCATCATCGACTCTACTAGCATCGTTATGCCTTGGGGAAGCAAGAAGCATCCATGGATGGCGTAGAATCCAGTACAAGCTGTGGATTGTTCTACTTCCTTCTTTTCTCCCAGCTTTTGCAGACTTTCCACTTGGTCGGATGGTTAATTTTCATCGCCTGATATCTTGATTACATCTTCGATCTCACGATTGGAAATTCGTAATTCATCTTCTCAATGAGAGCACTCAGCTAACCCACCCCCAAAGCTTCGTCCCCCACGACATGGCTTCCTTGATAACCGCCCTCGGCGGCCCCACCGCTTTCACCGCCCGCCTCGACTACCTCCACAAATCCGGCCTCATCTACATCGGCAACGAACCCTCCTTCCTCACCGTCTTCCAATACCACTACGCCGGTCGTCCCGCCCTCAGCGCCAAACGCGCCCACTCCTACGTCCCCTCCCAATTCAGTGACTCCAACGCCGGGCTCCCGGGTAATGACGATAGTGGCGCTCTGGGCGCGTTTACGGCTTTCACGATGCTAGGGCTTTTTCCGAATCCGGGCCGTACGTATTTTCAGAGTCATTTCCTCTCTTTCGAGCCGTCGTTTGGAGTCTCCAAATATTTTTCGGGAGCATGTGGAGCATGTGGAGCCTTCGTTCCCCTTTTTATTTCTTTTGATACACGAGACATAATTCTAAAACCCCACAAGGCAATGCTGACTTCGAAATCACGTACAGAGAATGTGTATTTAATCACCCCGCCGTTTTTCGAGAGCGTGAGTGTGAAAAGCCCGTTAACGGGGAAGACGGCAACGATTCGAAACATCGGATTCGACGCTGCTTACAACAACATCTGCATACAAAGCGCGACGCTCAATGGGAAACCGTATACGAAAAACTGGATTGGGCATGAGTTCTTCACCGAGGGCCAGACGCTTGTTTTGACGCTGGGGAGGAATGAGAGTGAGTGGGGGACGAGGGCGGCGGATCTGCCGCCTAGTCTTTCGACGAGTGGGGGTTCCACGGGAGGGGCCGGGAATATGAGTTTTTCCAATGCGGGGGGGTTTTAGGGGTGGCGAATTTGAGATAAGGGGGCTGGGGAGAGGGGGGAGTGATGGGATAGTGGTTTGGTGAGGGGAGTGGGTAGTAGGTACGGACAAGGAGAGTGAGTGGTGTTGGCGGAGGGGAAGATCAAGACTGCGAGGGAGCTTAGATAGGAAACGTTGTTCACATGAAGCTATGATATCGTTCCACTACCTTAATAATAGCCCTGATGAAACAACCCGAGAGCACCCACCCTTTCCCTCAACTTTCGTGCCGTGAGAGAACGCATCTCAAGTTGAAAAATCCCCCCGTCCACATAGAAACCCATCCATAGCAATCCCAAACTCCCCCTCCATCTCCCCAACTAACAAACAAACCCCATCATCACAGTCATCCACCTACATACAGTAACCTCTTTATACCCCCTCCCCTCCATCGATTCTCCCCCCCCCCCCCAAAAAAAGAGACCTAAACCCCCAAAACACAAGAAATCAACCTACCGCAGAGATGCGAGGGAAGTGGTAAAGGGGGGGCGGGGGGGGGGTGATACAACCTGGAACGAATAACCGGGGTACAGTAAAAGCAGATGGTGTAATAACATCTGGGATAACGAATAGATAAGGAAAGGTTTATGCGTTTTATCGCTTTGGATACGGTACGAATGGGTTGAGGGTACGGAGTACTGTGGGAGAGAATGAGGGTTAGAGGTGGGAAGTTGGGGGGGGGGTTGGCACTCGAGGGCTGGAATTTGTGGGAATGGGATAGGAGGGATTTGTGGAGGTGTGGTGTTAGGGGGGGGAGGGTGATGTGGGAGAAGCTAGAGAATCGCTTTTCTCTTGTCTTTTCGGAGGAGGTAGGGAGGTGATGTTGGGGTTTTTGGTGGGTGAGGTCGTTTTGAATTTACTGGATCAGGGAGCAGCAGTTCTTGACAAGTAGAAAGTAGGAGCAGGAAGATGCTTTTTTGTACCTTAATCCATCTTGGACTATCTTTTTCTCTTGATCGGTGTTTTAGGTTACATTTCGCGCCCGCTTCCAACAAACACGGAAGCATCTGACAAGAGGTAATTGAAGCTATGCCCGTAAATGAAGTACAACAGTATTCTGCTTGGAGGACAGCATGGTAGTCCTACAAAGCGAAGAAATGGCGCATTCCACGAGTGTCTGTGCTCTCTACCACGCATTGACTTCAAAGTTTTCCTAAAATACCCCCGTCAGGTTTTCACACCACAAAAGAACGGCATGTCACTCACCTCAGCAAAATACGTAGTCACGACAGTCCGATCCGCAAACTTCCTCCCCGCCAACGCCTGCAATGCCTTGCGCGCCGAATCCGCGTTGTCGTATTTGACAAAGATCTTGCCGACGCCGTTGGATTGCCTGCTGCCACCGCTGGGTCGGGGGACTTTCATTTCGAGGACCTGGCCGTATTTTTCGCATTCTTCTTTGACGTCTTCGCAGATTTCTGGTCTTGGTTAGTAGGTGTTTACTGACGAAGAAAGGGTTCGCGTGGATTATCGTACCTTCGTAGTCCGCGTTGTCAATGAGCTCCTCGGGCGTGACCATGTTAAGGAGCTGGAGCACGCGTCCTTCTTCAAGATCGTTGGATGTGGTGCCTGCAAGCATGGACATGGCGTTGACGCCCATTTCGAGGCCTGAGGCCTGAGTGGCGCCGATGCTGGCACGCTGCACTTTGAGGTGCTTGTCGCCGAGTTCCATACCGTTGAGGCCTTCTACTGCAATGTCTGTGACTGCGGGGTCGAGGTATTCGCAGAAGGCGATGCCCTGTCGTTCAGTTAGCCCACTTTAAGCAAGGTGGCAGAGATCTCGCTTACCCTCGATTCCTCGGTGCTGCTGTCTTTGACTAGAACGAAAGCCTTCAAATGCCCAAATGCAACCAACAACTCAATGACCTGGTCATCCGTAAGATTTGGTAAAAGGTCTGTGACGCTAATCTTATTCTGCGTATCTGGAACCACGGGCGAAACAAAGCCTTCTTCGAACTCCGTATCATCGACCACAGAGGGCACAATGTAATCTTTTGGTCGGCGCACGGAGAGGCCTTGTGCGGTGCCATTTGCTGTTCCATTGCTCGTGTCCATGGCATCATTATCCTCCATCTGGATACCGTCTAGCGCCAAGGCCACAGTCGCATCGCCAGGTTGCTTGAACTCTAAGAGTGCGAAAGACCTATCCTTCGAGATTTGCGATGATATGCAGGGATCTGATCCTTCTATCACGTTGAGTCCGTTGAGCTGAAGGTTGAAGAAGCTGACAATGCCTTCGTCAGTTGCTGTTGTAGGAAGGTTGTGAATGAAGAGCCGCTTTGATTGTCGAGCGTTAGAGGGCTTGAGGGCTGCGTTACCGGCAGACCCGCTTGGCTGGTTCATGAATGCTTGTAGTCGACTGGGATCCATTGGTTGTTGGCGAGGTGCTCCGGGTAATGGGAACATGCCTACTATAATTAGCCCTTCGGCGATACGATATGATGCATGGGAGATTACCTGAAAGCTTCGCTTGCTCGGCTGTGACATTTTCGTAACCAGGTGGCTTGATGTCCCATTGCGTCAATCTCCTCTTTCTCTCCGTAATAGGCACGGTATCCGTAAGATCGGGTGTAGGTTCCTTCTTCTTCGGTGGAGGACTAGCGCTCTTCTTCCTGTCTCTTCCTCCCATTTGCATTGCGAACTCATCACGATCGCTTCTACCGCCCCGGCCACCACCCCGACCACGGTCATTCCGGCCTTCAAAAAGATCTCGGTCCCTCCTCGGAGGTCTATCATCATCGTCACGCCTGGCGTCTCGCCTTGACATGCCCCTATCTCCTCTGTCGCCTCTGTCTCCTCTGTCGCCTCTGTCACCTCTGTCACCTCTGTCACCTCTGTCACCTCTGTCTCGGTCCCAAGCTCTATCGTCACGGCCATCTCTTCCGGAGTATCGATCCTCACGCTCGCGCGCTCTATAGTCTCGGCTTGACGAATACGAGTCTACTTCCATTTCACGCCGAGATGGTCTAGAGCTTCGATGACTAGGGGACCTTGAACGCCGTCGATCACCTCCACGTCCATAGTCTCGGTCTCGATCTCCGCCTCGACGTTCGTCTCTGGATGACTGCGCAAACAAAGAAGGTCAGGTCATCCTTGGCCGACATGGAATTGGTCAACTTACGTAGTGATCTCGTGACGACCCGTAGCGTCCAGCATCTGCAGCCATGGGGTTAGTTGTGTCAGGTTCATGCTTTCGAATCCGTGGTAGGGTAGTTGTTGATGCCATGCCTCTTGACGAATAGCTGTCGCCGTTCATGTTACAGCGCTTTACTTTCGGTAAGAATGTAGACGCTTCTCAAAGGTTTCAAGAAGAAAACGTCTAATGAATTCAAATAGAGATGAACGGAAAGAGTGCGAAGGTGTGTTGGGACTGGGGCGTGAATAGGAATCTCACCTGGTGGTTGAGTAAATGTGAGGCTCGCGCACTTTGAAACTAAATTTCGGAGCTATCTTGAACAGGTTAGCGTATTATTCTCCACTAAAGAAGTCACTTTACGCGCTACAGCTTATTCGGCGCGTTCCTCGAGGAGTCTCTCGAGTACATTCTTTTGCTGCGCAAGAGACTTGTATTGGGGGCAGAAAATGGCTTCAATGCGTGCGATGCAATGGCGCAAGCTCCCAGTGAGCTTGACCGAGCTCTGTATAGATACTACGCTTCGCTGTGGACAATCTTTCCGGTGTGACTCTAAGAATAACATATTTCTCTAGCTCATGCTCTGCTAATGTACTTAGATGGAGGAAATCCGCTGATGATGTATGGTCGTGCGCTCTCAAAGGGCGCATACTTTACCTACGACAAGACTCCACCCATCTCCATTATCATGCAACATATCCACTTAGCTCCGACGCCCCCCCGACTCCTCCCTCCTCAGCACCAGCTTCTACCGCCGAGTTTCTAAGTGACGACGACGATACGGAAGCATTGGTCCATCATTATTTGAACCTTGAGCCCAACCTAACAGAGTTATACGAGCAATGGTCGACAGCAGACCTCAATTTTAAGAAGAGAGCCCCAAAATTTGCTGGTGTGCGAATATTGAAGCAAGATGCGTGGGAAGCTCTGGTTGGCTTTATATGCAGCAGCAACAATAACATTATCCGAATAGCTCAAATGGTATATCCACGATAGAGATCAATGTTTTCGACAATTACTGATTAAGGAGGATTGATCTAGATGGAGAAGTTGTGTGTAAATTATGGTCCCCTGATCGGTTACGTTGATTCCAAACCCTACTATGATATGCCTCCTCCGTCCGCTTTGACTGACCCGAGCGTCGAATCACATTTGCGCCAACTTGGATTCGGATATCGGGCAAAATATCTGCACCAGACAGCATTCAAAGTATCTAATGATCACGACGCTGGCTGGCTGGATAGTCTGAGAAACCCAGAAAGTCCGGTCATAGGCGACAAGATTTCTGATGCTGGTGAAATGTTGTCGGGTGGACGAGAGGGTTATCGAAATGCACACGAGAAGCTCTTAACCTTGCAGGGAGTTGGACCAAAAGTTGCGGATTGCGTATGCCTTATGGGCCTTGGCTGGGGAGAAGCTGTACCAGTTGACACACATGGTGAGAGTACCTACATACGGGCTGATGTTGCAACTGACAAAAGTCAAAGTCTGGCAAATCGCGCAACGTGACTACAAGTTCGGCAAGGGTAAGCATCGAAGTTTGACCAAAGCCACATATGACGCGGTGGGCGATTTATTTCGTAGCTTGTGGGGCAAGCAAGCTGGCTGGGCTCATAGCGTACTCTTCGCTGCCGATCTCAGAACGTTTGCAGCGAGGCTCTCCACCAAGCTTGAGGTTACTGAAGTGAAGAAGGAAGAAGAAGGCGCAGACGTGTCGCTTGAGACGATCTCCAAAGCTTCTATCTTAGCGGCGACTGGTGTGAAGAGAGAACTCACCGACGAGGACAAGACTTTCATTACCATCCAGGAAGTTTCATTGGCGAGAAAGGTCAAGAGAAGGCGGAAAGTTTAGGATTCCGAGAATGAGGAAAGCATGAGTACCCTAGTACAATCATTTATAACTGTGCGCAGCGGATTGTTGAAGGTACACACGTGAGATTCTCCGTAAAAGCATCTATCAGAGTCCAACTACTGGCACAAGAATCTATATGCCTCCCTCAGCCAATGTCCGGTTGGCATTAAGAGCCTGTCGTTGCTTTGAACATGCCAACATGAGCATCGTCAAGTGGTATGAGTTCAAAACATGGCCCGCTCAAAGGCACCAAGGGTTTTTCCTGTCACCACAGGTACCTTTTAAAAGCAGCTAGCGGATGCGAAATGCCCCAATTCGTGCCCTGAGGGGGTTAGATAGACCAATGCATCACCGACACGATAGGCGATCTAACCTGCATCAGGAACCAGCCACGGGCGGGAGGATTTTGGAGGGTCCTTATCCGATCATGAGTGAATGTTCTCCGTATTCTGCAGGCGTGTGCGAAACGATCAGTAGATAATCGAGTTGAACCGTGATTGTAAACATCTAAATCCAAGTCTGAAGACATAAGAACTCTGTTTGGTACAGAAGATGAAAGCGGTTTCAGTGTTTCCTGACAGCTGTAACCTTGGGCTGATTGGCGGAACAGACCCCTGACATCCTCCAGTAATCTTAGATCACTAAGTCGTCGATCATATCATGCAGAAACGTGAACCTCCTCACTTCTCTTCAACGCCACCCTCATTGCACATCAACCCCGACAACGTGTCAGACCGAAGTCTCGGGGCAAGAGACAGGTCGGAACACACGCAGGCACGTCAACACTCATTTGTTTGATAGGAAGGTCGATGGTTGGCGCAATTCCAGTACCCGCCAGCCATATCCCCTAAAAGCCTGTAAAACTGGACTCGTAACGACCGCTTCATTTTCAACCGTCGTCTTTGCGACCGAACAATGAGGCTTTTCTCATCGTTTGGCCCGGCGGCGGCTGAGATCGCAGTACTTGTACATTTATGGGCGGTTTTCACGGTTTCAGTGACGCAAGGAGCAAATTTCGATCCGGTCCCGACACCCAGCCTCGACCTCGCGCAATTGGGTCGTGTCGCTCTAACCGGAGACTTTGACGCGATATCGCTCTTTACGTACAAGGAACAAACGGAGAATGGCTTCAATACGAACGGCAGCCAGTCGCTCATCACGCAATTGCCGAATGGAGACTTCATGACGGCGGCGTCCGCAGACGCCTCTATCAAGAGCATGTGCCCATTCGTGATGCGAGGCGGAACCCTGGCTGGAGTGGTCGTCGGAGGAAATTTCACCAGCCTGGGAGGGATAGAGGCACAAGGAGTTGCGATGTTTGATCCAACCAAGGCGAAGGTCAGCCCTCTTAAGGGACTTTCAGGACAAGTCTCGGTTCTTCTCTGCGACGAGGACACAAACACTGTCTACGTAGGAGGCGATTTTAAAGGTCTTAATTCATCAAACGCCATCGCTTGGGTAGGGACCGCAGGATGGACCGAATTGCCTTTTGCGGGGTTCAACGGGCCTGTCAGATCCATAGTGAAGCAACCAAATGGCAACATCATATTCGGCGGGTCCTTCTCTGGCATCGGAAACACTACTGCCACAATTGGGAACAAGACAGACCAGCAACAGATTATCAATATATCAAGCGCGAACATCACGGCCGGTTCATCAACTTCGACTGCAGGATTCGATGGCCCCAGCAACATAGTGTGCAAAACCAACGGCCAGGATGGAGCCGGTAATACTTGGTTGCTGCAGGACAATTCGCCCGGTTTCTGGAGAGCAGACATGAACTTTGGGTACCAGCCGAAGAAGCTAAGGATATGGAACACTCATCAAGACGGCCGAGGAACAAAGCGATTTCGATACACAGCGATGCCCATCAACGGCATTATGAACTTCACCTACATTGATCCAGCGACGGGTCAAACTGCCTATTGTGATGCACTATGCCCTCTATCGAGCGACCCGTCTGTCAAGTTCCAGGATTTTACTTTTTTCAATACTGTTGGTATGAATGGCTTTCGGATCGATATATCGGACTGGTATGGCAGTGGAGGTGGGCTTGACGGAATCGAACTGTTCCAAGATGGTACATATAGAACCTTTCATTCCTGTCACAAACATAGGGTCTAACGTATAACAGACATTTATGCTTATGCCGTGGAGGCTCTCAATGAACCAGTCTGTGCGGTACCCATTCCATTTGCATCGAATGCTACCGCAACTGGGCCATGGTCAGTAACACCATCTGGTCAAAGTAGTTCCGAGTACTTGACTGCAGATTTGAGCGGATCCAATAATACAGCTCGACCCGTCTCTATCATTTTCAAGCCAGACATCAAGCAGTCGGGCAACTACTCGGTAATAATTTTCACTCCTGGATGCATACAAGACAATAGCTGTGATCGTCGAGGAATAGCCAATGTTACTGGAACATTTACTTCTGCCGCACTACCCTTCCAGATTCCAGTATACCAGACAAACAATTTCGACAAGTACGATCAGATTTACTATGGCCCTGTCGACGCCAACACTGATGCGTTCCGTCCCACAGTCACCATTGCTCCAAAAACCGATCAGCAGGGCGAGATAAAGCTTGTTGCGCAATCCATTCGGTTTGATTTGACAAATTCGAGCGGTGGTTTGAATGGGCTCTACGAGTTCAATCCCAATCAAGCCTCAAGCAACAATGACTTTAGCAATTCGACCATTGATCAAGCAGGAATGAGTCTGAATCCAGGAGCTATGATTAACAGTGTGGCAGAATTGAACAGCGTCACCTATGTTGCTGGCAACGTCTCGGATAAAAACAATAATTTCCAAGGTATCTTTTCTGTCACCAACGGCAATGCAACCTCTTTACCGAACAGTGGATTGAACGCAGTGGTATCCGTCATGTATCCCTTTGAGGATTTGCTATTCATTGGCGGAAACTTCACGAACACCGCAAAGGATAGCGTCCCTGGCTTGAACAACGTCGCAATATTTTATACTTCCAATCAGTCATGGTCAGCGCTTGGTGCTGGCGTGAATGGGCGAGTCAACACCATTGTGCCCCTGGAGCTCAATGTGACCAGCAATCGGCCAGAGATGTGCATCACTATCAACGGTGACTTCGATGAGGTATTGGTCTCGAGCTCTGGGAGATCGTTCTCGGCCCAAGGCTTAGCTGTATGGGTCCCTTCTCGCCATAATTGGCTACAGAACCTTAACGCTCATTCCATGGCCATCTCTGGACAGCTTAGTGCGTCGACAAACGTTACTGGGAGCACTCCAATCTTGGCGGGGAGTCTTTCCACGCAGGCTATGCAAATTCGTGATGCAGTCTCATTGACATCGAACCCGCTCCAGATCAATTCTTTCGGGGTGAACATTCAGCCCCAACAAGTCGGAAATTCTACAAAGCGCAAGCGAGCTGTTAGTGGGCAGAACGTCACTGGCGTCGTTACTGGCTTATTCTACAACAACATGGGACAGAACATTACAATACTCGGCGGCCACTTCACAGCACAGGCTACGAACGGTTCGACAGTCAACAATCTTGCGTTTATCAACAGTACTGCGAATACTGTCACTGGTGTTGTGGGTAGCGGCCTCGACCCGAGTTCGGTCTTCCTGTCGCTCAACACCCATGATAACATCTTATACGCAGGCGGAACAATTTCCGGCCAAGTCAATGGCGCCAGCGTCAACGGTCTCATCCTTTATGATCTTGTGCAAGCCGATTATGCTTACCCACAACCACAGCCATTTGAAGGCGCTGATGTCGCTGTTAATGCCATTGCTGTCAGGCCTGGTTCATCTCAAGTCTACGCAGGCGGCAACTTCAATGCAGCAGGATCAACTTCCTGCCCCAGCGTCTGCGTATTTGAGAATGGAATGTGGAGTCAGCCCGGAAGTGGACTGGCTGGTAGCGTTGCGGCCTTTACCTGGCAAGGGAGTGATAAATTGCTCGCTGGAGGAAATCTGACCGTCGGCAACAACGCCACGTCGCTAGCAACCTACGATGCCAAGGAGAAGGTATGGGCGGTCGTACCTGGCGTTGTCCCGGGGCCTGTAACAGCACTATCACCCGCAAATAACGATGCATCCCAATTCTGGGTTGCAGGCAAAAGCACGAACGGGTCCGCCTTCCTGATGAAGTACGATGGCTCGCAGTTCCAGGCTATCGGAGACACTCTCGGTAAAGATACCGTCATTCGTGGGCTGTCTGTCCTACAGTTGACGACACAACATGCAAGCAATCCTCTGGTCGACCAAAGCATGACTCTTCTCATCACGGGCCAGCTTGATATGCCTACTTTTGGCAATGTCTCTGCAGCACTCTTTAATGGCACCACATTCTCCCCCTTTATTCTTTCCACATCAGGTAATCATCCTGGGAGCTTGTCGCAGCTCTTCTCAGAAAAAGTGTTCAACTTCAAATCATCAGGTTAGTCGTGAATTATCCACTCAATCAATCCTGCGTATTAACATTTGTCAAGGTGGACACATGGCCGTTGGTTTGGTCGTTCTCATCGCTCTCGCATGCGCCTTAGGATCCATCTTCCTCCTCGTCGTTGCTGGCATCCTCACCGAGCGCTACAGGCGGAGGGCTGAAGGATACAGTCCCGCACCAACAAGCTATTTTGACAAGACCAGCAATATGGGTCGCATACCACCGGAACATTTGTTCGGCAATCTTGGACAAAATAGACGAGGAGATGCACCAATGCTTTGAGAGCAGCTGATGATACCCTTTGAAACAGCGTTTTATTATTTCAGCGACGGCGTTACCGGATACATTCATATTGCGCGATGTACAAAAAGGTTCTAGAGATCTAATTCGCTTGAGCAGCTCCTAGATGTTGAGCAGCAGCTTAGGGCGAGGCTAATCTTGCAGAGGGGGCACTACTATCAAGTTCATAATGTCTTTTATGTCATTGGGCGAGAGAAGGTTGGTCGTAAGTATGGGCGGGGAACTACTCCATCCCTGATTATAACCTACACGAGCGGGAAAGAGCAGCCGAATTTCCTATATCAGAACTTAAGATGTCTATCCTGAGGCTAGAGGGAGCCGGTTTTCTCGACCTGAGTTTACTCCAGACTCTAGAAAGAGCAGGATTACTTGTATCAGCAGACAGTGTTTAGTTTATGTCCTGTCTATCACCACTACCAAAAATCTCCTTGTATCATGCGAAAGATGGGGAAGAGTAAGTGGCTTAGGGTGGTGGATTACTGTATGTACTCGGGAGGTTTTGATCTCTACCTACCACCTACCGCATTAACATAATCTACCAAAAAAGGCTCTCAAACTAACATGACGTGATTAATCACTTTACCTCATCTATATAATCCACCCCTATCCTCCCCTCCTAATCCATTCTCCTACACCCCCCCATCGGTCACAAACCCTCTTCCTGAAGCTTCGTCTTTACCTACCCACCTACCCACCTAAAACTTCTATAAAATCCACAATGAATCTTTCAGATTCACTCTAGATACCACTAGAGGGAAGTTCGTGGTAATTGCTTGCGAGAGCTAATCAGCGTGTTGGGGGTTGAACGCAAGGGGGTTGGTTGAGGGTTTTAGGTATGATGGAGGGAACGCGGAGGAGGAGAGGGATGGGGTGTGGAAGAGAAAAGGGACAAATAAATCTCGTGAGGTGGGGATCTGGAGATTCAATCCAGTCGGGAGAAAATGAACGGGCCTTGTTGGCTTCTCATCATTCGCTCATTCTCTTCAACAAAAAAAAAACCCTCCAGGAAATTGAGAAACCAGGACGCCAAGTTTGGAATCGCTACATATCCAGGATTTAGTTTGGATGTGTGGGGAGGCGGGGGTTGGTTGGCTGGCTGGCTGGCTGGAGCTGTAGGTCTTTGATATTTAATTGAGTAGATGAGTATTTCGATTGACTCTCAGGAGCGAGGAATAGTAGATCGACGGGCGCGGGAAGCGGGATACTATTCTATGGTGAGCTGATGGGGAGGGTTGCTATAAAAAAAACAATTCCTCCAGTACATGGAAAATACGCGCGTGGTCTTTCTTTTCCCACTTCTTGATACACTTGTACTAATGAACTTCCAACTCTCTCTCTCTTCCGCAAAACCATGAGGCCAATTCCGGGGGGAAAAAAAAGGATTAGCTGGATATCCCCTCCCTGCCGCTCTTCTACTGGGATATTTGGGCTCCCCCCCGGTTTCGCCGCGCCCCCGGAAAATTGGCTTTTGATTTTCATTCTCGTGGGGGAGGAGGGGTTGGGGGATTGGTGGTGGGGGTGGGAGGAAGGGCGAAGGGGGAAGCGGAAGGGGAAGGGAAGAAGCGGAAGGTTGTGCGGGGAGTGTTACTTAGATTGCGTGGTGGAGTGTGGATGCTTTCGGGAGGGGAGGAGTTGTTGGGTTTGTAGAGTTTTTTTTAAACGGCATAACGGAACACGGTACTCTAGTAACTACTCTAGTAAAAAATACACCCCCCCCTAACCTCAACCACCCTCTCCACCCTCTCCATCCCCCCCATGCGCCCTCCACCCTCTCCACCCCCTCCACCCTCTCCATCACCTCCACCCTCTCCCTCCCCTCCACACTCTCCACCCCCTCCCTCCACCCCACCCCCCCACATCAACCTCCCTCCACCCCTTCACCCCTCCCCTCCACCCCCCCACACAACCTCCCAAGTCCCAAGTCCCAAAAACACCACCCCTCCACCCCTCCACCCCTCCACCCCACTCCAATCACCACCACCACCACCACCACCACCACCACCACTACTACCAACAACAACACCCCCCAACACTGTCTCTCTCCCCACAAACCCTTCAAACCCCTCCAACCTCTCCAAACACCCAACCCTCACCCATCCCCACCGCCCCGAAAAAAGCTTGGAAACCACACACACACGCAGAAAAAAAACACGCAACGGCGTTTCGCGGACTCGACCCGAATTGGTAATGTGCACACACACACACACCATTATATTATAACAAACTACTCCTACATACAGTACTCCAAAACCCCAGGCGTGACCAGCCCCCCCATGTCTGTATGTACAGTACTCCGTACATACCCCATCCTTACCCTAGGAATAATTTCAACGAGGCACAGACCATCACTACCACCACCACCACTAAAGATGACGAAAAGAGCGACACGCAAAATGCCGGGGATTTCGAGGACGGGCTCTGATGGATGGCGCCATAAGGGTGCCAACTCCGATGGTTGATTGATTAAATCCCAACTGTTGGAAGAACGCCAATCGCACGCGAACTCGACGGGGAAACGGGGGTTCACCGTCCGTGTACGCCCGCACCAGGGGCAAACGGCCGTGTGTCCAGGATCACTCTGCCGTACTCAGGTTGCGCAATGACATTTTTGAAAGATTGTCAATTGAATTTTGTTCTCGAAAAAGTAAGAACCCCTGAATCAGGAGCTGTAGTGGAGTCCACCCGGCCTCCAAGGCTCCACTGGATATCACATCGACAAGGGGCGCTCCCATAATTTCCCCTCCGTGCCATCCTCCCAAATGCAACCTCGCCATGCCTTGCCCTGTCCGTCCCACAAAAAGCCCCTGTCCAAAAATGCCGGCTAAATCGCTATGAGGTATTGAAAAATGGTGAAACCATTAATAATGAAACTTTTTTAGATCTTCGAAAAGCCCGAGTTGCTCCTTATCGGACTTTTCAACGGCTTTGCGTGTGTCGCAGACGCATCCCACTCTCTGCCTTGCGGTCTGGCTAGGCTCGACTGCCGCGAAGGTAACCCATCGATTCTCCCAATACTTGGGGCTCTGCCGCTGTTCGAGTACCGCCTCCCAGCACTGGGCGGTCTAGGCGCGGAGAATCTTAGGTTTGGGGTGGTGTAGGCCTTTTCGTTGGGGTAAAGTTCCTTTCGGCTCGACGGTGACATCTCCATGATAGTATCAGTTTCACCGTATGACGAGACGCTGGTGATACGCGAATCAGGGCCTTTTGGTGTATATGTGGGTCGTGGCGTAACCATTTCGAAATCATGAGGAGCGGCGGACAATCGCCGCGCGTCGACTGAGACAAAGTCGTTTGATCGCTTCAAACCACTCCGGATTAGTCCGATCCAGCCATAGACCATGGAAATTCGTCCCAGGAAGAGCAACGTCCAAATACCATTCAGCTTGTAAATGTTAGCCGAGATCTTTGTAAAATTCCATTTGAGCATCTTAACATACCGAGAGTAGTATTAAGACAGCTATGATCGTTGCTTCCTTGGTCACCAGGAAGGCAGCTTTATCCAGGCAAACCGAACGATTTGCAGGATTCAGGACCAGGCAAAGGAGCCATGGTTCAGCTTTCCCAAGGTTCTCGATTGCTGCGTGTTCCGTGTTGTCCGACTGGACAAACACAACCGCCAGGAAGACGACATTCGCAATTATGATGATCACTATCATAATGCCACGCCATTGCAACGCCAGGACTTTTCTGACCCTTCCGTAAGCCACCTTCGCTGGCACTTTCTTTATGCTCCCATTGTACGACGGTAATCCAGAGCTGTTATTTGACGTCGAGTCGCTGTTGAAGAGTGATCTGATGTACACTCGTATGCAGTAGCCAAAGGTAGCAAACTGTAAAATGGTCGAAACAGCGGCAAAGCCCAGTAGAGGTCCCCAATAATCCTGTAAGGCTCTGTCGTGGTTGATATGACATGTATCCCCAAATCGATATGAGACACCTGTAGTAGCAAGCGTGGCAGCTACGAATACAACAGGAATGCCCCATCCTGCAAGGAGCGAACACCAGAAGAATTTTCGGCCGAGCACAACTTGCCAGCAGATCTGCAGGTGTAGCGACAGCGATCGGAGGAATCCCCACAAAATCGCAGCGAATCCTCCAACCATCAAGCAGGCTCCGGAAAACGCGCACGTCAGGTCTGAATACATGTCATTAGGTGTAATGGCATCGTGGCACTGCTGTGGCTGGGCTCCGAGAGGAATTATGAAACCAAGCTGTGAAGCAGTTAGCTCGGTCCCAATTTCAACCTGATTTCCACTATTGACCTGTAATAAGCTCACAGCTATCACCAGCCCCACGGTGAGGTAATGTCGACTGGTCTTCTCGACTGGGAGTACCACAAACGACAGGAGTAGCGATAACGAGCAAACCATGCCGGCGACATTTAGCCAATTCGAAACCTTCGGTAGAGTAGCAAAGTCTGAGAAGCAAGTTGAGCCCCATACTCTTGATCTTAGATGAATGAAGGCACTCACCATCTGAATATACCCAATCGGTCATGGGACATGGTAAACAACAATCGACGGTGCCCTGAATTGTGGGAACAGGAGCGCAGAATCGACCGGGGAGGTCTGTCTCAAGTCAGTGTAAGCTCAAAGACGTATTGGATCATCTTTTATAGCCCTTACATCCATCTCTGCTCGGAAAATCGGATAATTGCAAGAACGGTGCTTCGCACGCTCCCCGCAACATTGTTATGTTTGCCATCGCCGTCGAGGCAAGAAGGATACTGCTCTTGCTAGGAACGATATACCTCTCCTCCAGACGACCCTAGCTCTTATGGGTCAGCCCGCTCGCATGGGACTGTGCCACCAGTCAGGCACACGAATATGTTGGAGATCGCGTGCAGGCGTGATTTGGTCGATCGCGGTGTTGTGCAGGACTATCAACGTACTTTGACGGTGTAAAACCAAACAAAGAGGATCCTCCCTGAAAGATTACATAGAGTAAATGTCAGAAGAAGCCGTGGGGAAATCATGCAACAGAGTCGAAAGAAAAGAGAGGTGTTATCGATAGCTGATACCCGCAATTCATGCGATATTCAGCAAGTACCGCCTGTCGTAGGCACAATGCTAGTGAGGTCGGGGCGGAGGCGTCTTGTTCACATCTGGTATCGATAGACCACAAGGACGACGAGTTGAGAAGCTCAGACTGGGGTAGCAGTAACTTCTGAACTGGGACTTCGGCCGTCCCCATAGAGGAGAAAGATATGGTTGGGTGCTCCGAAAAGGCCGAAGGGCTCCGCAATTTCCATAGGCTGAATTCCAGCCATGGGCGAGCCATGGGAGAGAGACCGACGGCGTTATGCGCTGGGCTAAACGGGCTTCCCACGCGAGACCGCGGAGGCGACTACACGACCGGGGGTGGGGGGGGGGTTTGGTGGTTCAGTGAGCAGCATAAGGGAAGGAAGAACAGCGTCACTGATTCGAGTGATCACGGTGTTCAGAGTAACGGTGGGATATGATTTGTGTCGGGTGTGAAAGGATTAGCTGGGATCAGGGCGGAGTACAATGCGAGATGAGAGATAGCGCGTATTCTATTGCCCCTTGGCCCTCGGCACTTTCCCATATGAGGCATACCAGGGAACCCCCAGGATTGAGGCCTATCACAGCCCATTGTCGCAATTTTGTCGTCACTCGCCCTAAAAGAGACCTAAAAAGCTAGGGAGGAGAGACCCTCGGCTTTGGGGGATGCAGGCGCTGAACTTAGGGCTGAGGCACACCCGCAGCTTTCAGTTGACCCGGGGTAACAGACGTGCATGAAAGCTGCATGAGCGTGCTGGTGGGAACGCACCTCACCAATACCATGCCACTTAACTACAGTAACAGTGATGCTCGTAAGATCCTTCGCAAACGTTCAGCCCTGACGCTGTGCAGAAGGATTCTGACATTTGCTCACCCTACAGGCTGCAGTCTCGCATCCCGAGGAGTACTGACTACTGAGAGATTAGGTATGACTGGTCTAGGCTGGGCCCTCCACAGCACCACATCCCTCCTCTCCAGACTCCACAAGCCCACAGTTCCACAGGAGGGCATGAACTCTAACCAAGTATGGATATTTCCTGACTTCTAATTTGCCTTGATGAGCTAACCACGACCTCTTGTGGAGAGAGGACTGTGGTAGTGCCATCCGCAATTGGCAGGTAAACACCATCACGCCGTATGTACATCCGTACTCTTGCTTGCTGATCAAATTACTGAAGTGTTAAGATATTCCAACAGACAAATCACGTTACGAATCACGGGCGCGCCTATAATTCAACGCTCTTATGCAAGCTGATCTATCTCGGGTTCTCTGTTTTGTGTTTCTGACTGGCTCGAATGGCCGTACAAGCGTCAGCGGCAGTAGGAGATGTCTGTCCGGGCCCACCGAGGGTGTTACCAATCAATAGCCTGGAATCCGCTGACCCTAACCAGCATACCTTTCACATTTCTGTCGTAATGAAATGAATTTCGAATGAAATAGCTAGGGAAATAATTGTGTGGGCCAATCCAAATCCTCCGATTAAAGGATCCTCACAGTCACAACGAAGCCTTCCAATCTCCACTCTCATCTCAGAAATAAGAGTCACTGGTTATTATTACCAAAGATTCGACATCCGTCTGCTGATTGAATTACAGCGTACCAGGGACAACCTGTACTCGTCAAGCCTTGATCGCGGTGATGCCCATAACAAGTAAGATAATAAGTTTAGGCGCTCAGATATTCTGTAGCGATCACAAGCGGTCTCCGGAGTGCGGAATTACCGGTTGTGCTTTAAACACTTTTGAGAAGTACAGGTGATGCAACAAGAGCATTATTGAACAAACCTAAGATGTTCAAGAATGAGTTCAGGTTTTGCCAATGCCTCGGATGCCTCAGGATCTCGATCTATGGTATTGATTTGCCTCCTGTGAGGGGTACCGTCGGTGTACCATCGGTGTACTTGAAGAGCGTCATAGTCGTGATATCCCACGCTTTTCGGAGACACTCGTTTCTGATATAGTACATTGCTTCAAGAGCCTCGGTAGAGTTTTCGGTTTTTTGAACATCGCAGTTCGTATGTGTCGATATGTATGTATGGTGCATTATGATGCCCAAGGTAATTTATGCGTACCAGTCGTTCGCACGCGAGACATTTAGGTAATTCATCTGTACTGATCAAGATCCGTCAGTATACTATATATCAAGGTGTCAACTAAGAGTAGATGCATGAAAAGTGCAAGCACTGAGTCAGAAGTCCGTTTAGATCAACGAGGCCTTTGCAAGCCTCTAAATCAAGAGGTACCAGAAATAATGTATGAATGAGATTATCATCAGATAATGCTTGGCGGGTGAAGAGAGTGGGGAAGGACGGAGGAGACACACCTTGCGGACGAACAATTGCTGCTGGTCCGTGGTTGTGTTAGGCCTCGGTGGTGGTTTGGATTCATAGCTTCTATAGCTAATTTGCAAGTCAGCATTATTTTTTTCCACCTACGGTCCTGTTCCATGTCAACTGTGTGGCCAAGTTGGGCTTGTGTCGAAAATTCATTGAAAAGATATTTAAATTTCGAAAATCTTGAGCCTCGCTTAACTAGCTTCAAGCTAAGCCTTGCGCACATCCAGACGTCCACCGAAATCGACTTCAAGCTTCGTCTATCAACAGCATACCTCTCAATCATGGGTCGTCTTCACAGCAACGGTAAAGGAATATCAGCCAGTGCGATCCCGTACTCTCGCACTCCTCCAGCATGGCTCAAGACCACGCCCGAACAGGTGGTGGACCAAATTTGTAAACTTGCGAAGAAGGGCGCAACACCCTCCCAAATTGGTGTTGTCCTGAGAGACTCGCACGGTATCGCGCAGGTCAAGGTTGTCACTGGTGAGATGGATCGGCGTTGTGCAACTAGAGGCCAAGAGACAGAGCTGACATAAATTGCAGGTAACAAGATTCTGCGTATCCTCAAGTCCAACGGTACGGTGCACCCAGCATGAAAAGGATGGCACGGTCTCAAGACCTCATCCATATACGCGCTTCGCCGTATCACTGCCTCTGCTTGGTCTTTGACTGACGGAGTGAATTCTACATGATAGGCCTTGCACCAGAAATACCCGAGGACCTCTACATGTTGATCAAGAAGGTAATGCCGGCTTTCCTCTTTTCAATCGCCTTCCCCATGGCCCACCCAATGGATGGCATTTGTAGCTCACACCTCTTAGGCTGTCGCTGTGCGCAAGCACCTCGAGCGTAACCGCAAGGACAAGGACTCCAAGTTCCGCCTCATTCTTATCGAATCCCGGATCCACCGTCTGTCGCGTTACTACAAGACTGTCGGCGTGCTACCTCCAACTTGGAGATACGAGAGTGCGACCGCTAGCACATTGGTGGCATAAGCTTGTGGAAGTAGGAAGGGAACGTGGGTATATCGAACGGTGCTAGGGTTCATGAGCGGCATGTTTAGGACACTTCTCGACACCAAGCAAAACATCAACCCACTCCCATCATATTTACCTTGTGCGATTTGGATGTTTTAAATGATATATGGTATTTGACGGGTATCTTGAAGATCAGCATCCCGCAAAAACGCCTCGCTATGCAATATAAGCACCTTCCAGCCTACAACCCCTCCAACTCCTTACTCTTCTGCAGCAAATACTCCCCCAACACCCTCAAAGGATCTTCCGGTCTATCACCCATCACATTTAGTATGCATTCGTCACAGCTACCACTCCCCCATAGCCCCTACTTACTGCTCAGCCGCCAACCTCTTCATCCCCTGGAGTAAAACCCCCGTAACCCTCTCATTCAAATAGCGCCGCGCCGGCGCGCCATGAGACGACGCTTTCACCGGCATCGGCGGCGCAACCTCGACATTGCCATTGACATTCCTGTTCGGCGTCGCGGTCCGCTGCGGCGCGGGCGTGGACATCGTGGAGGCTGCTTGGGGGGCGGGCGACGGCTTGGACGAAAGGATTCCATATTAGCTGGCAAGTATATACATATGGACAGCAGTATGTAGAGGCGACAAAACGAACATACAGCAGCTTCTCCCATCTCGGTGTCGATCGGGTAAGTTGTTGGAGCTAGTGGCAACGGCGCAATTGGAGGGGGTGCGGGTTGCTGCTCTTCTTGTGGTTGTTGCGGCTGCTGTGCTGGTGGAGCTGGTGGTGAGGGGTTTGGGTGCGCGATAGCTGGGAGGCTGGTGGGTGCTTCTTCTTCTTCGGCCATTTTTTTTGGTGGGGGGGGGGGAGGAATATTCACTTCGATTGAAGGGGATTGGATTTGGGGGGCTGGTGTTGGGTACGGTAAGGTACTTGGGAGGCTAGCGTGTTGTGGGGGGGATTTAATAAACTCCGGCAGGTGTAAATATCGTTGTGTGCATTGATTCAGAATTCTCAGGAACAAAAACATGATAAACATGATTATATTTCGTCCTCCTTGCATTTCTTATACTGTCTAAATATTTATCATGCAAAGCTTTTTGCATGTTCTATATTGTTGAACATGCCAAACGATGTAGTAAAAGTCATAACATGCTTGGTATCAGTCACGTGATATTAGACATTTAACAGATCGTGCATAGATAAAGTCTTAAAAACTTTATGAAAGCTTGACATGATCATAAGCTTGTTAAAAGAAGTGCAGCGATATCAAATGTTCATGATTTTCACTAGTGTTATCATGTTTTCTTTTCTGAGAATTCTGGATCAAACTTTTCTTGAGCTCTCGGTATTTTAATGTCAAGCTACTAACAAAGATGACTTTGACTGTTTAATCCACAAGAAAGCAAGCAGAAATTCTCCTCACGTATACGTGATTTCCCGCGTTCTTCCCACCGAACGATCTGCTGGTAAAGAATCCTCCAGGAGTCTTTGCAATGTCGGTCATACACACACCATTCATACGATCTACCATGGTGTTTATTTTCTTCACCATCACCAACCCATCAGAATGCAAAAACCTACAGAATGTGTGGTCATGAGTGTCTGTTCCCCTCTTTTTCAAACTGAATTGGATTGCCGAATCTTCTTCATCTGCTCTAAGAGCGTATCGATCTTTGTTGGGTCCCGTGTTCCATCCAGCGCTCCATCCAGTGCTCCATCCAGTGCTTCATCCAGTGTTCCATCTAGTTCTCCATCCAGTGCTCCATCCAGTGTCCTACCCACTGCTCCATTCAGTGCTTCATCCAGTGTTCCATTCGATGCTCAGTAGATAAATGAGCAGATAGATGAGTATGAAGGGTGCTGAGTAAAATGCTGAGTATGTAGAATGGCGGGTAGACAGGTGAGTAAGTGGGTGGGTAGGTAGGTGAGTATGTAGGGTGCTGAGTAGATAGGTGAGGAGCAGAAGTTAAATAGATAATTTCGATGTTCGGTCATGCGTTCGCGGGACGGGAAGTCTCTATAAAGTCAATTCAAGCATCGAGCAGCTTTAAAAAAACATCAGATACCAAAGTACCTTTTTCTCTCCTCTTCAAATGCTAACAAATGACACCTTCAGAAACAGTCCATACAACCCCCTCATAATTACTGCAATCTCAACCTTTCTTGGTGGCTATTAGACTTCTTTGATAATGGCCGAGGAGAGCAACATGTTGATTCGCATGGCAGCGATGAAATTGACGAAGAGCATCTATTGAGACATTGTAATTATGCTTACGCCCTTTTGATATTTACTAGCTTCGTGCATGTTAGGCTTTGAAACTCGAGTCTCAAGACGAGCATATGGTAGTGTAACAAAAACGTCAACCTCGTTCTATTCACGCTCTCTGTTCTCAATGAACAAGTTAAGCAACAGATCAAAAGAATAATAATCACTCGATCTAGCCTGTCTAGAAAGAGAATAACCCAAAGTAACATGTGAGTTAGAAGGTTGAAACAAAATAGCTTGAAGACAATTAATGTTTCGTAGACAAACTTGAAAGATTCAGAAAAAAATAATTCGCTTTCACTAAGAATCGAACTTAGAAGCTCGTCATTTTTGAGAACCTCGTGCTCTAGGCTGCCTCTAATCCCCATCGTTAATGTCGAGATTCGTTTTGCGCGATCATGATCTCTGCCCTGGGCCAAAGATTGACAATTGTCAAAGGGGAACTGTATTAGAGCAAACTTCATGGACTTCTTGGTGTTTTCGTTTGCATCTCGAAGGGTATCAGATCGAATTACTACTTCGGCATACCTCCACAGCTTTTCTTTCCCACAATGCTACTCGACGAATCAATATTGCTTGTCGCGTGCACTTGTTGAATCTTCCGCCATCATTTCCCTTCAACAGTCCTCATATGCCAGCTCATTCTCGGTTGATTTAGACGCTTCCTGTACTCAATACCGCTCTACCATACTCTCTACACCCGAGCTTGTCTCTTTTCTACATTCAATCGCTTGCCAAAATAACCAACCGCAATCTTCCTCCCCCCCTGATTCTGATCCGTAATCGAAAGCTCCGCGGCGAAAAACTTGAACCTCCATATTACTTCCGCTATCCCTTTACTTATCTTCGACAGATCCCTTATAGACAGGAAAATATCCCGCCCAGGTCTTACGTCCTGGATCAACATCTCGACATCATCAGTTATAACGCGGAGTTCCTTTTCTCTGAAGGGTCGGTTGAACAGCGCCAAGTCTATGAGTGCATCGAGCCATCGGCGAGGACCGCACAGAGTTCTGCCGGGGGCGCGTAGTTGCGGACCGATCTGTCTATTTGGAAGGTCAGGGTGGTACCCTTAATAGGCCAGGTGATCGAGCTGAAGAGAGGGACGGTGATCATGTTAGTGAGGAGGTCTTGCCTACTTGGATGATCATTGAGAAGGAGGGAGAATACTTCAAAGTGCTATTTGCGGATGCTTGGGTGAGATTTGACTGGACTGATAGGATTGAAGAGTCAATAATGTCGGAAGTGGGAAGAAGCAGGTCGCTGTTGGAGGCGCCGGGGTTGATTTTCTCTGTGGTTAGTGGTGTGGCAAGAGCAAATGTTCTTGAAGCCAGGAAGAGGGACCAAAGAAGTATGGATATTATCTGCTCCATGCTGACGGAATGTTGAGAAAAGAATGATGGGAAGTGAGAGGCAAAGGAGTCTGTACTTACCTGGCCGCGGCTTTAAGGTATAGAGCAGCTTGCGCATGCGACTTGCGATAGTTAAGAAGCGCATGTTGTGATGAACTTTTACCCGATGCGAGCAGATTTCGAACTGACAGGGAAGACCATGGACATTAGTACGCATGGGCTCATTTAAAGGTGAGTATATCTGTTGAATATCAAAGCTGTTAGAGGTATTTTTACTGGGGCTAACACCACTCTCTGACCACGTTTAGATACTTCTTATGTCGTGCTGACTGGTTCTACCACTTCAAATAACTGTACCATGTTGTAAACAACACTCAGATATCCTACACGTCCGTTCACGCTTTGTGACTGTTCATCATCACGTTTCGGGTGCAAGACATACACCAAATCCGTGTGAAAGATCCCAACGCCCTTTCCATGGTCATCGATGCCATTCTCTGCCAAATTCGGCTCCCGCCATTCAGGGATGATGGAGAAAACTTGTGCTACTCTGGCCGCGTTGGTTCAGCGGTGCGAATTCTTCTTGAATCTTGAGTATTCGGATATCCACTTAGTTTGCCCATCAGGCCCCCCTCAATACAGAACATGTAGACCATGTTCGTTGTCAGGAATCAGAGCGAACGTTCTTTTTGAGAGGTATAGAGCTACTATGGTCATCTTTTTGTTGGCGACTGGGCTATCATACGCATGGCCTGACCATTCCATTTTTGGCTGACATCTTGAGATACGAATTGACGAATCGAGGCCTGAGATGCTGAATTAAAGGTTATAGTCTGGCGCGTTTTCATAGGCGGTCCCGAAAACCTGGCCACAGGAAGTACCATCATGCTATCGAGATAACCTTGTTGAAGATCTTGTGGAGCGTCGAATGTTCCCAGGCCTAATCCATTATGATGTCCGAGTTTCATGTAGGGTCTTCTTCCACCTCTAGGGTAACTTCGTACTAGGCCTGCTGTCAGCTTTGGTCTCAGTGTCTATATGGATATAAGCCACTTACGTCCCACGGGTCCAAAGCTTCGACAACGTCCAGCTGCAACACCGCAGCTAACACATTTTCCCCCTAACGTAATCTTGCAAAATTGAGAAGCGTGTTGACCACAGGCTTAGTCTTGGCTGCTCTCAAGATGCCTTCAAGGTAACGTTACAATGCTGATACGCAAGGCTATCTAGGTAGCCTTGTTGCATTTTCGCAAGGATACTCGTCATTCTTGCTGATGGACTAATGCTAGAACGAGATATAAGCACATTGAGAAATGGTCCGACGACTTCCAGGTGCCACGGCACAGTAGCCTATCGCCTGGAGACCACGTGAGCGAACAGGATGTCTTGGGAACCTGTCATGTGGCCCAGCGTCAGGGCCCAAGCCGCTTGCAATACTTTTGGTGTAGTGACATTCTGGTTGTTACAGAATCTGCGAATCTCATCTTTCGCGATTTGCGGCACATCGGCTCTCTCGGATATGATAAACCGGCCTCGCTGACTCGAAGGTACGTTGAACCAGAGATAATACCACTGGGGCTATCCAACAGGTAAGCTTTTCAGTAATTAGCAATTTGTTGCTTGAGCACCAAAGTGATATAATCGCTAAACAATAGAGCAGATGGCAAGACGATTCCGTCGTATGCTTGCTTCATGTTCGTCGCTAAATTGAACAAAGAGATGGTGTTGATAACGAGGTGATTAGCATCAAGTCGCCCGAAGACAACTCCGGTTGACGTTTTGCAGATAGAAATTTTGTCGAGCTGGCTTTGGCCTCTCGTCTTCTCAGCTGTCCACTTGAGGCACACTCACAGTAGAGGCATTCCACGGGCAAATGTTTGAGTACCACTTGGCTAAACGATTCATGCGAGCCTAGACCCCCGATAATCCGGGCAGAGCGAAACTTTGTCATTTCGAAAGTGCTTCCGCTGCGGAAGTATGTGCCTTAGATAATTCCTGGAGTCTGTGCAGTCCCGGAGCTGTACTGTGTTGGGAAGCAGAGAACCACTGTCTCGACATCATCAATGCCCCTTATACCCGGGCTCGGCAGAATACACTGTTCCAGCTGTCTAAGGCTTTCATAATCCAGCGGCACTAACGGAATATCGCTCAGTGTCGGTTCTGTGGCCATGCCTTGAAGCCTCACAGTAGCGTCTCCCAACGTCTGCTCGCAGCAAGATACCACGTCTTGATCTTGTCTGGATGGCGCATCTGCTTGCTGCAAGTGAAATGCACTGATAATGCTCCCTCCGAAACAAGCGCAGGGACATCGAGAAGCGCTAGTCGAGCGTCGCGATCCAGCTGAGCGATAGTGTTGCCTCGCAGTAGGCCAGGCACCGCCACGTCAAATCGTTCTCCACGACATCAAGCGACGATTTTGCATCGCCGTAGTAGAGATTCCACCAAGCTTGATGAAGCTGCTGTTTACGATTCACTTGTTGTTGGGGGTCCAAAGCAAAGATAGCGCTCAACTAATTCTCTCTTGGACGTATCGTCGATTCGTCTGAATATGGCCTAGAAACTCTTCAATACACATTCGCAACTCAACGATACTGCACTTCGGTAACATTCTCAATGCACCGCGCAATCCCTGCCCTATCGACCTGGTCCGAGCCTCCCAGCGTGGAACGCCTCAAGCACAACCCACACGGTCGGCGTCATATAAGCAAGGCCGGGGGGTCTTATCTTACCTTGCCCGAGTTTGTGAGAACACCTGAGTGCAACGCGGAGACTGATGGTTCCTTTTGTTTTTGGGCTCGATCAAGCCGGTGACCTCTTTCTCGCGATTTGCGATGTGTGCGTTTATCGCAGCGCCCCGTGAGCCACTGCAACAGGCTGTCCTTTGACACTTGCCGTGTTTGGGCCGGAGGACGATGGCGCGAGGAATCTCGGGATCAGCTCACAATTTCGTTATCGATGTCTCTTGGCTCGATGCGTTGGCCGCGAGGCTTCACCTTCGAGTCCGCGTGCCGGACATTGTCTAGGCGGCCGTCTGCCCATGAGATTTTCTGTCTTGTAGGCTCGGCCATGCTGAGAAGAAGCTTAAATAGGTTAAGTATCGAAGCTCTGGTTGCTAGAATAGGAGATTAGAGTCCCATACTGCGCCAGGCTTATCTGCGGATATGAGGGACATTGAGGTGATCAGAGCGTTCTTCCAACCTCTTCTACTCGCAACAATAATACGCAATGAACACATCACCAGAAATGCAAGCTAGGTACTATGACAATTACAGCGCTCTTTGTAAACAACCGATAAACATTTTGCTAGTTACCATCGTGAATGCTAGAAACCACGTCCCTTCAAGACTGAGACCACCATAAAAGCGATTGTTGCAACCGCATGGAGACCAACCTACAGCGCCCTCGCCGCCAAAACCAGGCCCGTGATACAACTCGCATTACAAGACCACCAAACCACCGACCGCACGATACTCAACTCCTCCGACTCGATCAGAATATACGCTGCGCCGTACGCCAGCCGCGAGAGCGTATACCAGACACAGATGGCATTAACCGTAGCACTGCTGACACCCGCAACCGTGGCAAAAAGCACTAAAATCGCCCAATTGTTTTTAGGGTCAGTCAGGAGGTAGATAACCCGAACCCCAATTTCCACCAAAACGCAAAGCACAAAATAGAAACTCACCCGCAGCGACAAAAAACGTGAACCCCTCGACGGAGTTCTGATGCGACCCCTCCATGCGCTGGATCTGCGCTAAGCGCCGCCGGCTCAGCTTCCCCGCCGAAACCGCCACGTCGCCGTACTTGGAGAGGTCTTCCCGCGGCGAGGCGTTGTGGTCGAGCCCGACGGCCCTTTTGGAGAAGCGCGTGCTTAGCGCGCAGTAGGCGTAGAGCCAGTTTGCGATTAGGAAGGCGGGGGCGTAGTTGGCGGGTTGTTGGCCACTGGCGGCGGCGTGGAGGCCGAGGAAGGTGAGGAGGGAAGATTGCATGGTTCGGATTCGGATTCGGATTCGGATTCGGATTCGGATTCGGATTGTTGTGTTTGTTTGTTTTGTTTGTTGGTAAAAGATGAGGGCAAGTGAATCGCGATGACCGGACCAGTCGTTGTCTGCAACGTGTGAATTCCAGCTTAGGGCATAAAACGAAAGAAAAAATCAACGCGAGGATAAATCCTTAACACCTACACGTCTTCCTTTATCTATTACTGCCAACTCGTCAGTCCACGAACCGAAGAGCCACGCCCTGCAGAAATAGATTTCCAAGTCCCAGAAAGTGTCTACGATACCCAGGGAAGTTCACAAGAGCAGTAAAAAGGAGATATCGATAGAGAAAACAAAAGTGACCCTCTCGAGGGCATTCCAAGTAAAACTTATACTCGGGGCAGAACCGCCGTGACGCAATGATTTATAATTCGGAGCGCGGAGATAAGGGGTGCCCAAATCACCGGGAACCTTGTTGAAGCAATAGGAGCTGCAGTAGGAGCAGGAGGAGTAGTAGTCGTCCAATTAGGAACATAAGGTAGTTATTGCAGTGCCATTACACTGCCCGCTAGCCTGATTGGGGCTAGCGCCAATTGCGGCACAAAGCGTAGATAGCTTCCGAATTCCTACTGTAGAAGACACACCTTAAATCACCTTTAGACAATTATCAGATCTACAAACCTACGTACAGATCTTTTGACTAGATGGAGGCATTGGCAGGATCATGGACGACTGGACATGGGGTACGGAGTGTTGTCATGTCTATAGCATAATTGTGACGTTAGGCGCTCCTATTGGGAAGCAGCAGCTGTGCAGATTGTGCCCAAAGCGAATGTCACATAAATGTAATCTACATTTTGCCGCTTGTAACCTCTACTTGTTGTTGAGTCCGAGGCAACCTGCTGTTGAATACACTAGAAAATTACCGATAAACATACACGTTTAAAACAACTCCTAATGCGGTTAGGTGATAAACCTGTTTTAAATGTTTTAAAACCCTATTCGGACCTCCCCCTTATTGAACGCAGCCAGCTCCCAAGAGGATCTGGTATCCAATCCACTTTCCTGTCGAGGCTCCTGGAGACAATGTAGACAAGAGCCTATTGCTTATAGCCAAGAGCACCGCACTGAAGAGACTGAATGGAAGATAGTAGCCCAGCTTTCCAACTGTCCAATCGTAGCAATTCCCACCATTCCTGGATGGTAAATGTACTTACCCAGTATTCCGGAGCCAATAGCAAGGAAAAGCTGACTCAAGATACTCGGAAGGAGATAAATACCACTGAGCGTCGGAGACACGCCCTTGACCCCCTGGAAGTAGATCGGTAGATAATATGATGTTGTGAACAGCTGGCTCATCAAGAAACCATACACCAAGCAACTCGACCACACAGGCCTCTTGCGGATCATCGAGAAGGGAATCATAGCCGCATCGCCCTTACAGTAATCCCACGCTAGAAAAACGACAAATGTGGCGCCTGCACCGCAAAAGAGCCCGATGACGGTCGCACTGTCCCAGGCGAACTGATTGCCACCATACTAGAGAGCGAGTAGCAATTGGATGGCAGCCGGTGCAAAGATTGCGAAGCCAATAAGATCGAGCTCTGTCGGGAGCGTGCGGAGAACCGCGATGGCTTTGGGCTTGTGCATCTGCTCAGGGACTTTGACCAAAAAGAGCATCGCCGCAACGAGGCCACCGATGGGGAGGTTAATATAGAAGCTTGGTATTAGGTCGAATTAGATCAGGTAGGCAAGCATGGAATAGGACAGTGACCTACACCACTGCCATGTCGTGTATTGCGTCAGTGCTCCTCCAATCAAGGTTCCGATGACGAGACCAAGTTGCGCAACTAGTCCACTGTTGAGGTGACAATCATCGGCATGATGTAAGGACTTGGATCTTACCACCCATAACAAATCCAATTAGAGCTGACGCACTCTTTAGTTTCAAACCCTCTCCAGCAGATTTGGGAACATACCTGGCCGTTTTGGCATCGGAACGCATCCAGCAATAATGGCGAAAGCACCGTTCTTGATCCCTGACGTCTCTATTCCTGCCACTGCTCGCCCAACAATCAACGTTTTCGAGGAGGTAGCCACGCCACAAAGCAAGGAGCCCAATTCAAAGATGGCGAAAAAGGTCATGAAAGTCCACTGGAGAGAGTTAGTCGATTTCCGGAGCGAAAAGTGATACTATGGAAATGCGCCTGCTGACTTTGGAGTCAAAGTTCACGTAGAATTTTCCCGTCAGCGGTTGAAAAGCAGCACTGATACTAATATCAGCCAATTAGCTCGCAGCCGAAGTCAAGACAGTGTATGCACCTTCCCAGCTGACTTGCCTGTCCGCTTACTCTTTTAATTATGAAGCATCCCTGACTGAAGTCTGCAATGGCTGGTACCAATCGCGCCGTGGTGAGTATCAGAGCATAAGGTTCAGAACGCCAGCGAATTGTTGATTAGATGCTACCAGAAAGGGGACAGGGGATGTAGCTGGATGTAGGTGCCGCCATCAGGAAATTCGTCATTTAAATACCCAAATTTGACGGAGAAATGGTGCCAGGATGTCGACGCTGGACCATTTGCACCGACAATCAATGTCTAGGCGAGTATATTTAACCAGCGTTGATAGGAAAGGAAGAGCAGTCAATGCGGCACACTTACCTATCTTGCAGCTGGGTCTGAGGTGTGGAACGCCGATTGGTGGAGCTTCGCCTCCACAAGCGATAAACGACAAACGACAAACGCTTTCCGCTTCCGTGAGCAAAGCAGCTGGTGGGGGTTGAAATAGCCGAGCCAGGGCCGGAGGGTTTTTTTTTTTTCCGGCCTCAGCTCAACTTTTTGCATATGCGAAACATATGTTCAAAAACAGTTCAACCCGGATCAACATTTTGAATTTGCCAAACTATAGTACATTTACAGCATATAAGAAGCATATGCAAAGTATGGATTCCGTCCTACTTTGCCGCAATGTGGTCAGAGCGACGTGTGACGGCAGCGAGGACTGTGAAGTGCGTTAGCAGTGCATATGCGAGACTTATGCTATGCTTACCTTTGCCCTTGACACCTGCGACGGTCTTATTGAGGCGCTTGCTTGAGAGAGAGCCTAAGAAAGATTTTAGCAAAGCATATGCGATGCATATGAAGTACATACGGATTGACGAAGACAACGATGAGAACCTGAAGCGGGGGTGAGGATTCGGCTCGGCCTGGCATAAGGATATCATTTGCTGAGCGATGTCTGAGCATATGTACAGCTGATGCTCTCTTGAGTGATGAACATAATTGCACGTTAAATTTTTTGTGACCTTGCTTAATCCTAGATTCGGCATCGGCATATGCTTCGCATCGGGCTGGAATAGTTCCAACCCGACGTCAAGTCTCGCATATGCGGGGCCCATGAGTTCGGCCCAATGCCAAACATTGTTTCCGGCCCTGGCTCGGCTATTCCAACCCCCTACGAACTGGAACCTGCAAAGCAGCCTGTCTCACCGGCACGATGCGGGACTTACTAATATAGAGATCCTTTACGGTTGCGTGAAGCACAATCAGCTCTGCCAGTTGGTCATCCTCAGCACTTTCATGTGAGCGTCACTTCATTTTTCAGTCATTACGGAGGAGCCTTGTCGCAGCTCAAGACGCTACTCGACCTCCTTCTTGAAGAACACCACTACGGCATTAGAGACTTGCAACTTTGCTTAAAACATGGCTCCAAAGTACGCCAAGGACATGCCTGCGGGCTTTACCAACCGCATTGAGCGGGTTGCCTTCGTCGGGGTAAATTTAGCTGCCATTGTTTGCGCGACACTCTCCATATCCTCTGATCACTCACTTCCACCGCACACACATGCATACTAACTTGACACACAGGCGAGCGGCCAAATGGGCGAGCACATCGCCAAAGCCCTCGTCAAGACCGGCAAGCACACCGTCACCACCCTGACGCGCCAAGACAGCAAGAACGAAGTTCCGTCCGGCGTCAAGGCGATCCCCGTTGACTACAACGACGAGTCGACCGTCGTCGCCGCCCTGAAAGACCAGCAATTCCTCGTCATCACTCTCGCCGCCACGGTTCCGCCAGACGTCCATTCCAAGATCGTTCAGGCGGCCGCCAAAGCCGGGGTCCCGCACATCATGCCCAACAAGTTCGGCCTGGACCACTCCAACGAAGCTCTAATCAAGGAGAACCCGGTGAGCGCCGACTCCAAGAGCATGCTCGCCGAGATCGAGGCCGCCGGCTGCTCCTGGACCTCCATGATCTGCAGCTTGTGGTACGAGTACAGTCTTGCCATGGGCCCCCTCTGGTTCGGGTTTGACTTTGCCAACAAGAAGCTCACGTTGTACGACGATGGCACGACCAAGATCAATCTCACCACGTGGGAGCAGTGCGCGCGCGCCGTTGCTGCTCTGTTGAGCTTAAAGGAGCTGCCTGAGGATGCGAACGACAAGAGCCTGACGGTGAACACGTGGCGCAACAAGCCGCTCGTCATCTCCAGCTTCTTGGTCAGTCAGAAGGACATGTTCGAGAGCTGGAAGCGCGTCTCTGGTGATAAGGACTCGGACTGGACGATCGAAAAGGAGCCCAGCAAGGAGCGCTATCAGAAGGGCATAGAGGCGATGAAGAGCGCACAGGACCCCATGTCTGCGCGCATGGGCGCCGCGATGGCCTCGTTCGTCAGGGTGTTTTTCCCCAACGGCGGGGGCGACTACGAGAGCACGCGCGGTTTGGACAATGCAAAGCTTGGACTGCCCAAGGAAGACCTCGATGAGCGCACGGCTGTCGCCAAGGGAATGGTGGAGCAAGATTACGCGGCCAAGGTGTTTGCTCAGGCCACCCAGGGGTCTTAGGACGGGAGAGATTCCACAAAAGGGTCCTTCTCGAGCAACCAACGAATGGGACAGGACCCATACTATACACTCCTTACCCCGGTATCACGATCGAAATGCTCCAAGGCCTATCCTCGAATTCATGAACGAATACATAGAACCAAAATGCTGATCTCCGTCCCGTAACAGATGTGTTGTGGGAGTCACGAATATAAGTCCAACTCTCAAAGTTATAAGACGACTTGTCGAGACTTGATGTTGAGGATTCCTTTAATAGTCAAGCTACATGCAGCTGTGGAACGAATGTATGTGTGCGAAGCAATGCCAATACCCTGTACCACGTGACGTTTCATCATCATGTTCTGACACCATTGTGTCTCAGAAGATGATGAACTGAGACATGCGGTACACTGGACGGTGTCGCTCAAGCTACCACGGAGTCCTCATCCAAGTCGAGAAGTTCCCTTGCCGAAACCCTGAAGCCAATCGTGTCGTTATCATAAGGTCATCATTCTCGTCTCTACGTCGAAAGCGCTATGCAGCCAACAATCCTACCCTCACCAATCCACACCCAACTACTCCTTCTTCCTAATATCCTTCCACCCCAACCCCCACGCACACACAAACGCCAAACCCCCGAACCCAATCCCTCAAATACATCACCGAGTCCACAGCCTTGCTGTACGCCCGCAACACCCCGGGCAACTGCTGCGCCGACACCAACGTCCTGATCATGCGCGCCTCGCCCGCGAACACGGCGTCGGCGCTGACGCCCGGCGCGTCCTTTGTGATCGCTGAGTGCAGGCTGTTGCTGAAGACGGTCTGCGCCAGCGTCAGGAAGACCGCGGCGCCGAGGTTCTGACATAAGATGAGGATTGCCATGGCGGGACGGTGTTTTGAATGGTGATGTAGGACTGTGAAACGTTAGAAAGAGCGATTTCTTTTGGGGTAACAGGAGGAAGGGAAGAAGACACGTACGCCGGAAGCGGGCGGCGCCGGTACCCACGCCGCCGAGGATTTGGTAGCCTATCCAGGTTCCAACTGGGGTCGTGGGGCTTAGTAGGGAGTAGAGGCCGTAGGCGATGGTGGTTAGGGCGGTTCCTGAGAGAACCCAGGGGAGGTAGTAGCCCAGCTTTTCGACTGTTAGGGGAGCGTGTGAGTAAGCGTGCTTTGCTTGACCCGAGATTCGACGTTGAAGGAGGAAGAGAGCAGGGAATACTTACTCAGCGTCCCGGACGACATAGCAAGGATGGCCTGGCTGATGATCGTTGGTAAGATGTATACACCGCTCTTAAGCGGAGTGTTGTTCTTGACGGCCTGGAAGTAGATCGGCAGGTATTAGTGCTGGACGAACATAGCGCCCATGAAGAAAAAAATGGTTGCCAAGGCGGAGTGAATAACCCGCACTCGCAGCATCGAAAACGGCAGCAGCGCGTCGTCGCCACGGCGGTACTCCCACCCGAGAAACACCGCAAATGTGGCCACGGCGCTCCCAAAAAGCCCGATCACCGTCGAACTGTCCCACGCGTACCGGTTCCCGCCCCACTGCAGCGCGAGGAAGAACATGATCGCCGCGGGCCACAATAGAACTAGCCCAATCAGGTCCATCTTTGACACTGCCTTGCCGAGCACCTCGCGCACGGGCGGCTTGGGCCTGACCTCCGGGACTCCGAGAAAGATCAGGAGACCCCCGACCACAGCGCCAATGGGCAGATTGATGTAGAAGCCTGTATGCACATGTCGTCAAAACTAAATAAAACTCTCGGGAAAGCTCACGCCTAGCAGTGGAAGAGCCGGGGGAAAATATACACCAACGCCAAGTGGCGTACTCAGTAAGTGCTCCGCTGATGAGCGGACCACACGCCATGCCCACCTGTCCGAGCGACACGTTGAGACCCATGACCCGCGGCAGCCTGTGCGGCGGGAGTATGGCCGCCAGGATGGTCAGGACGCCGTTCATCAGCCCGGAGGCGCCCAAGCCGGCGATGGCGCGCCCCACGATGAGCATGGGTGACGATTGCGCCGCGCCGCAGAGCGCGGAGCCCAGCTCGAAGGTGGTGAAGAAGACGAAGAAGGACCACTAGGGAACAAGAAGCAGAATACGTCAGCGATCGATAAGTAACAGGCTTGGAGAACGTTGTTGCTGATGACGATGACTCAGCTTGGTCGGGGGAAACATATAGATCTTGCCCGCCAGCGGCACGAACGCCGAGCTAGCAAGCTGGTACGCGCTGCCGTACCATTCCATGTCGAGCAGGGAGTCGAATTCGTCGGTGATCTGGGGGATCGCCGTTGAGATGATGGAGCTGTCGAGCATGACGAGGAAGTAGACGTGGGTGACCGGCAGGATGATCAGGGCGCGCTTGAGTCCAGAAATGTTCGGCTGCTGCTCACTGTTGCCTGTCTTGGCTTTCCACAAAGATGCTCAAGTCAAGCTTTCGGCAGAACCATAGTAGCGACCAGAGCTCTAGGACCATCTCCTTTTTTAGCCACTTTAAAAAAAATATGAACAATGAGATTGGTTGAATGCGGGTGACATTACGTGGAACGTGCGTGGTTTTAGGTCTCTAAGAACCCGCTATGGTCTTCCTTTGGCAGTAAACAGTCCAATGCAAGACAGTCATTGACAGCTGCAGTGTTCACATATCATGGCCGGTCTGGCTGGGTAAGCTGGACGACCTAGAGGCTAACCGAGTGGCCCTTCAACTCCCAAAACACGAAGTAATACTCTCATCACTGAACAACGGTTGGTATCGCAGGGCCAATCAGGGCCACAGCAAGGATGCTTCTCGCTCAACAAGGTCACACTTGCCCAAATAACGTGCGACCGTAGCCGTTCAGCATCCATATGGTCTGAAATCCTCATCGACAACCTAGCCATTCGCTCAAGTGTGTGCGGATGAGTCGCACCTAGCTCCTTGAAGCTGGTTTCAATCACCTGCAGATCTAGAATTTCAGCTTCTGCCTTCTGATCTTGTGCCCAGTGATTATGTGCAAGAGTCTCCAATGCTCTGAGCGTCCGCGGATGGCCTTCCCCAAGAACCTTCGTCATGGGCCGAACCACTTGGGCGAGCACTATCTCGGCTTCTTCGTATCGCGTTTCTCCCTGGTAAATACACGCAAGTCGCAAGATGCTAGTCAATGTGACTTCGTGTTCCTGGCCCAACAGTTTCTTCTCTGCTGCTATGACCTGCGTGGTCAAATCTTCAGCTTCTGCCCACCGCTCTTGATGTATGTAAATGTCTGCTAAGGCGGCCATGCTTGCTGCCGTTGCAAGATGGTCAGTTCCTACTATTCGTATGGCAGTCTGTGTAGCTTTGACGCGAAGTTTTTCGGCATCTGCTCTCCCGAGGGCCCAGAATGTCCTCGCTAATGTCATCATACTGACCAAAGTCATGAGATGATCTTCTCCAAATATGGCTTTCATCTTGGCCATGGCGTGCATCGCCATTCTTTCGGCTTCCTCCCATCGTTCTTGCTTTTCGTATATCTGCGCTAACAGTAATACATCCTTCAGCGTATCGGGATGCTCTTCCCCAGACATCTGCTTCCTTCGTTCCACAACATGCATTTGCATCTCTGCAGCCGCTGCCCATTTTTCTTGGAGAAGCAATGTCAATGCTGCGTTATGATATTCTATCAGCAGAAAGGTATAGTTTTCAGGTTTATGATAATTCGCTTCTAGAAGTTCCAATGACAGCTTTTCGGCTTTCTCATACAGTCCTCGGCGACGTAACATGGCTGCGAGTTGTGACTTCAGAATAGTCACGAGCTTATGGTTAGGTCCTAGAGCAGCCGTCACATCCGAGATTTCATCCCGATACTCCAACTCAACATTTTCTTGGCTGTGGTGCGCGGGCAGCGTCTCTTCAATAATGATCATTTGTGCTTGACCTTCCCGATCCAATGTGACATATGTGCTGTCCCCTAGACCAGACTTCTGCTCTTCAAGTCTGAACAGAATAAGGTCATAGTAAAAGTCCAGCTTGTGTTCCTTAATACTCCCCAAGATTTGGTGGGATCGCTTCGTGTCTCTTGCTATGCCGAAGCCGATTTCATAACAAAAGGCGCACTGAAGTAGTCGATTTTTGGCCTGAATATCTTCGTCTTGGCAAAGTTTCAAATCATGTGCCATTCTTTGTACAAAAGCATCGGCTACATGTAGCCTCACACGGTAATCGAATGGGTAGAATTGCCGCATCGACCGTATGACCTATCTCAAAGTCAGGTCTCAATTGTCATCAGTGAGAACTTGATCTGTACTTCAAAATCCATGGCCTTGACGGAGAGCACGGGGAACTGTTGTTCGGTATAGATGTCGGCGGCAAATCTATATATACTTACTTAGTATTATTATAAGAAGGGACGAAGAAAGCTTGTACTTTTTTGAAGCGAGAAGGCAAAATAAGTGGTTGAAATCAGGCGATCGACGGGTCACATCGTCAGTTAGAGTTGCATTGAAGAATTCGACTAGGCCTTTAGATGAATCCATTGGTGCAGATTCGCATATATGACGGGCAAGGGACAAAGCTACGGAGGCTCTACTCAAGTTGGCGAAATAGCGATCTAAGTCCTTTCGTTTATCGTAGCTTAGAACCCATAAAACGAGCATCCCGAAAGAGAACGCGTCCATTTTCATCGCTTGCTTTGGCGCGACCCCACGATGATGCCACTCTGGAGCTACCCAGGGCCGAGACATGGGCATTTGGACCAAGTCTGATGGTGCAGCGTATTGAGTGGAGTATCCAAAGTCTGCTACTCTCGGGGTATATTGCGCTAGGCTGTCTTCGAAAACCAACACATTTTGAGGTTTGATGTCACCGTGGATGATACCTAACCTGTCATGATTGATCAGATTTCAGAAATTTGAAATGGCAACATACGGTAGGAATGCATTTCTGCGACTGCTTTTGCAATTTCAGAACAAAGCCTAAGTCTCTCCAAAAAGCTCAGCTGTCCACCCGCACCATGCGCCATGAACCTATGTAGATCACCATGCTTCGTCTTCTTAAAAACAAGAACCGGGACAATACCACCCTCGCTTTTGATAATTGGTTCTTTTCGGGAGACATTCTGCCCTTCTTTGGAGAGGACTTCCCAGCAGATCCCTTCGAGGTGGATGATGTTAGCATGTCTGCGGATAGTGGGAGAGCCCAGGATGGAAATCTCAGCGATCAAAGATGGTAGTATCCGACTTTCAAACTCGTCGATATCAAAAGAAGACATGAACAAGGGCCGCTTGAAAGCAAAGCTCGTCTGCAAATTCATGGGATTTTGTCGTATCTCAGCTGTTGCACCCCGGCCGATCTGATCCAGTGCCGGCTGCCAAGTGATGGGGAGGAAATCGATATCATATTGTTGAGCAACAGCAAGAAATGTGGTCAAATCAAAGCGAAGATCAGCCTTTGTGGGAGTGGCAGATTCGAAACGTGATCCAGAAATCGAGAACTGGAGCGTCGTCATGAACAGCTCTCAAAATGCTGGGTAAATGGCTAAAGAATAGAGTTGGTGCAAGAGTTGAGGATCATGTGGGCTACGAACGGCGCCTTCCCTTTTTGTCGGCGGCTGAAATCCTGCGAGGGAATGACCGGTGATTGGTCAGCCTTGCGATCCCCTACTTCCAGGCGCTTAAAGTAAGTTAGGGTAGATATGAATCACAGGTTCCTCTATGTCTGGTGGTTGCTCTAAGTAGAAGGCTCCTAGAAGAAGCCATTGCTGATGGATGGGCCATGATGGAAGGTTTTGTACACATAGTGCACACGTGAGGATGCTTCCAATCAGTTATCTAATCGATCATCTAACTGACTAAATAACTGACTAGATAAGTAAACAAATTATTGACTATGTAAAATACTTGGTAGAGAGTTTGGTAGAGAGTCATGGAAGAAGTCATGAAGGGTGGCTAGTAGCGGGTGAGCATATAGGTATTAAAGTCTATCATGGCTTTAAAAAGCATGTTTGTGTGTATGTAGCAGAACATCTTGAGCAGTCTCTCTGCCTTGACGAGTTGCTAGCAATGAGCTGATAAAAGGACTAATCCAAAATTAGAAAGTCCTGGGTCTTTGTAAGATCTCGCTTGGTTGATTATTGATTTAAGTGCCAGCACACGAGCGAATGTTAACAACGGGAAACTCATTTTCAGAGCGAGAAACTCGCTAGATGCTCTTCTACGGTTTGAAGAAAGTCGTAGCTCGCAGATTCAGTGGCTATGTATCCTTCGTCTGGTATCTCAGATTTGATTTCTCCCTTTAAACATCTCTCAACAAGCTTCCGATATGTTTTTCCGACGTAGAAGTCAAGTTGTGGTATATATCTTTGCATAATATAATCGGAAAGTTCCTCAGGCCTCAAGCGTTCCTTTCCTTTTGTCAAGCTGCTCAAGGTCCTCCACATTCCAACTTCAAGAAGGACAAGACCGAGGCTATAGTAGTCGAACTCGGCTTTGTATCTTATCCGGTCGCGTTTCTTCAAGTATTCTGGATGGCAGTAGTCGGCCACTTCAAGCTCAAGCTTATAGCTGAATGAATTTGGATCATCTGGGCGGCTGTAATTGAATCCGATAATATGTGGTGGCGGGAAATTCGTTGGAAAAGACGATGACTGCGGAAGTGAGAAGACGATACTGAAAGATGAGATGTTCTTGTGCAACCACTTGACCTTGTGGATTCTCGCAAGTGCAGAAGCTAGCCGCTTAGCAAGAAGAAGCCGTGCCTCAAGAGCCGGGCGTTTCTTTTCAGTGGTTTCCATGTACTTTCTCAATGTGTATATTTCAGGTCTCCGACCTTCCGGAGCTTCGGATTGGCCGGGTAGGTGATGAGCTAGCACAAAGGCTCGGTTGTGCGGTTCGTGAAAATATCCGATTGGTGAGAGCAGTCTCATATCCTTGTCCAACCTGGAGCATGTACGCAAAAGCTCCGTAACTGCTCCAATTCGGTTGAAAAGCTCGTCACCAACGGCATTAACCCAGCGCTCATCGTACTTGATTCTTTCAACGAGTGTCCGGATTGGGGGTTTGCCTTCAGCACGCAATTCTCCAATTTCGAAATGATCAAAAGACTTCTGCGAAATCCATGATTCAGAATGAAGTTGCATCCTCCTTCCGTGACCATCCCTTGGCTTTTCGTAAAGACGATACATCTGCCTCACAGCAGCCAGCGTGCCAATGGCTCGGTGTTGGGACTTCTCGTCGAAGGTTTCCCTGACTTCTGTGAGGCGATCCAGGTCATCTGTGCTCACCAGTTTCTGTTCTAGCCGACGGTTTATAATGATTTGCAAATTGTGTGGTAAGGCTTGTATCAAACCATCGTTAATTATCCGGAGCCTAACAACTCTGGCGTGGAAGTCCTCTTGGGGCTCTATTCTCAATATAGCTTCGGCTCCGATGCTTGATAGATTTTCAAAATTGCGGACAAAGGCATCGTCCGCTGTTAACGCGGGCTGTACCATAGATCCCGGCATTGTAGGATTTGACAAGCCCATGATGTCTACCCAAAGAGCAAAACGATCTCTTTCGACAAGTAGGTCAAGCTGGGTCCTTTCAGCAACCATGGCATCGAAAAAATTATCCACATCGTCGAATTTAGACTTGAGAGCAAGGCAACGCAACCGCTGTGTAACCTGATGTGCACTTGGACGATCGTCAGGATCAATATGTAGCATTTCATGGACAAGTCCAATTAAGCCACTGACAGCGGGACTTGCTTCTTTCTTTAGCCTAGCGAGCCATGCTTCGAGTCCCTTGTTGGGGTCTCGACCGGCGTGAAAGGTGCAGACAATCAGGGTTCCAGCCAATGTAACTTTGCGGGCCTTTTCGAAGTTACTGACGCCTTCACGACCTTCCATCATGTACGTTACGAGCTCAGCCAGGATACATCCAAGAGACCAAATATCACTTTTCCGTCCAACTTTTCCAGGCTGAAAGCCACGCTCGGCGTCCTCACATTCTGGAGCTAGGTAGCGATTGTCCCCTTTCTTCCACGGGGTATTTGACCCTTCTGTGATCTCCTTTAGGTTTGAAAGTCCAAAGTCTGCCAGCAAGAATTTACTATCTTGAATCAGAATATTGTGGGGTCTGAGATCGTGATGACAGCCAATGAGTTCAACCTCCAGTTCCTCGTAACTAAAGTAGTGAAGCTTCTTCAGGGCAAATACGAGGCCACAGAGCGCAAAAAGGTAATCGTGCTCAAATTGAAAGTTCGAAGGCTTTTCATTCTGTAGCAGCTTCCTAAGATCATACTCAGCGACTGGAAAGATGAGGCTGTGTACACCACAGTATGTGTAAGATCCAAGCAGCTCGATAATATTTGGGTGATCAAGACAATTAAGAAAAGAGAGCACTCGACATTCGCGCTCAAAGTCATTGGAATTCTCAGGATTCGTGGCTTTCAACTCCTTTCTCACAACAACCAAGTCCTGCAGAAAAATTAGAAACGATATCCTTGTATAATTTTCGGTGACTCATAGAGCGTCGCACAGAGCGCTTTGCACTGCTAGCAGCAACACCGTGGCTGTAGTGTAGCTCAATTTTGAAAATATTCCCAAAGCCTCCCTCTCCATGGACCCAGGATCCCATGAAGGGAAGAACTGTCCTTTCATGAAGGCAGCGATGGCCAGCACGGCGTCTGAAAACAGGTGCCGTGAACTCCCATTGTTTGTCGAAGAAGTCAGCCGCATCAGTCCTTGACAGAATTCTTTCGAGGTCAGCCTTAGTATTGAACGGCAGCCTCGAGTCCAAATTCGCCCTCTGGAGCTGATCGCTTCTGATAAAGGAAATGATCCGATCCGCTTTGTAGATTGTTACTAGAATAGCAAAAGTCTTTTTGCCCCCTTTTTTGATTAATTCAATAGCTTCATTCTCTCTGTGTAGCTGGGACTTGGAGTCTCTCAAGGCTGCTCTGATTGATGCAGTTGTTATGATGCTATCAAGAGCGCCTTCGGGCACAAATGATGATCGACGGTCTGCAGTTTCGCAGCGAAGCGATTGTATATCTTCTCTTAGCGCTTCCATCGGTGGTCAACATTCTACTACTATCCAGATGATGTCCAACAATCAGAGCCAGGAGCTTGCATAAGTGATACGTCAGGCGACAAGTCTTCATCAGGCTGAGAACTCCAGTAATTTGGCCATTTGGAGAAGGTATTTAGCGCCCTGTTGCCTGATCGCCTAATCATAACTAAATAACTTCAAGCTCTGTCTAGCGGCCCAAAAGTGAAACGCCTTGTTTTCTAAAGCACCAGTCGTTGTGCGTAGAGGATTCTTAGTGTGGTGCAAAGGTGTAGAATTTTACTACGGGGCGTGTGGAACTATCTATTGGAGGGCGTCGGGCCGAGATCACATGATCCTAACACCAATAGAGTAGGTATTTAGGGAATGTTCCTTCCAGGACCCGCCAAGTAAAGTACAATCAGAGACTTGGTGTTGCCGACACGCCTTCCTTCTCAATGCCCTTCCAGCAACCACCCAACTTATTAAGCAGTATTCCAGTGGCCACGTTAATCCTCCTTTAAAAGTTTCATCTCCTCCTAAGGATTAGAGAAAGGCTTAGCAAAGTGAAGAAGACCTAGAAATACCGCCACAGGCATACCTGCGTCAGCTTCCGAGGCGCCGTCAGAACAAAATTTTCGCCTTTCTCCTGTTTTCGTTAGGAAACAAACTTCAGATGAGGCTGACAACTTACCTCAACTGTATAGCTTCCTTTTGGAAACAGTTGCTTTAGCAAGTTGAAAAGGTTTTGCTTGTTCGCGTATCGGGTGTCAATTATCTGATTCTCCATTTTGTCGCGCATGAAATTGCCTGATGACAGGATAGCTGTCAGAGAGTGACTGATGAATGCGAGGGTTTTATTGCTCAGAAGGGGCTGTGGTGAGGCTCATGGTGCGGGACGACAAAGCTGCGTTGCCAGCACATCATGCATGCCATGGAGATGCAACCTATCATCATCGACAATTCTAAGTCTTCTTGACTCCACTTCTCACGGGTGAAACCAAGAGGATTTGCAGAATTTCTTTGCTCGAAGCTGCACAATCCGGGAATGCCTTCTATTGCGTGTGAGGAATACCCAATCGGGCTTGCGACCTTGCCTCTCGTCGGCGAGGATAGAACGTGCTACCGCGAACGCCTCTTAAAGGACTCTTCGAGACTTTTCAAGAATGATGAAACTGACATCGAGGTATTGCAATGTAACGAAGAAGACGAACGTAAGTGTCGAAATACATCAATCAGCTATGTTCATCGTCGCGTCTTACTGACAGACTCGAGATGTCCAATCCTTCAAACTGGATCATGGAGCCGCTGTTTCCGATTTCCTCAAGGTTAGCGTCCTGGTAAAATTATTGTTGCGAACTGCTTGGCTGAATGATTGTTCCAGAAGGTAGGAAAGATGCCCAAAGATTTGTGCTAGTAGGAGCCATGTCAAGAAAGCACGTTAGATTGGATCCGGTTTGACGGTCGTCTTAGCATACTCAGACAGGAATTTTCCTGGGACCAATTCAGTATCACTCTTGAAGTTTTCCAAAGGCTTCTTGGCTTTCATCAAGTCTTCGCGCCGTTCCTTGACTGCGTACATTCGTTTGGTTTTAGAACAAGCGAGGATGACGGTATATGGAACGGCTATCGGCGTTCGACTCAGCCTGTTGCGGAGGAGCAGGGTTCAGATACGTATTATGGTAAGTCTTGCCGGTACCCGGGGGCCTTTGAGCCCTTTGTGTGCAATTTAGGTGGCTAAATAGCTTGATTTCAGAGTTTTGTTACGTAATACGATATGTCGCTCGCAATGGACGATCGTCAGGCTCACCTTGGTCGCTGAGGCAAACTGCAGTGTACCAAAAGTATGACTCTCGCAGTGGCAAGTTAATCTGGATATTTTTGCAACCTTCAATAGAGATAAAGAGGCGGTATGAAGAGTTTCAGCGGTTGAGATTGAGATTAGACCATCCGATGATGTTCCATATAGTGCTTTTTTTTACTGCAGCTGCAGATTGGAAGGATTACGTTGATTACCTCCGCAAAAGCTTAGATGGCTTCGTATGTGAGCCTTGGAAATCAGCTTGGTGAAGAACGTAATGCTGATGAGCCGTGGAGGATGAGAAGGCTTGCTTCTCCCGCGTTGGGAAGCAGTTCCAGCATGACTACGCAGTAAGTTTTGAAGACATTCAAAGAGTTCAAAATCTTCGCGAAAAGCTTCTGCGGACTATTGTGGTCCTAGATGCTCAATTGGAAGTGGCAAATGGGTGCGAGATTCACTGTCGAACTCTTGCTAGCAGCAAGCTGGGTCCCATGGGCTTGAATCTATCGTCAGAACTAGACGCGCATTCAGCACAGCTAAGAACTCACCGAAGAAATGTTGCCAACATTCTTGAGCGATCCAGGGGCACTTTAGACCTTGTGAGTCAAGGAAATGTCCATGAACCAGACGGATTGGGGTTAATTATGCGACGTAGCTCTTCAGAATTCTTGAATACCGTAATGACGAGAGTTTCACAAGAAATGTTGCTGCACTGCATAAAGACGTTGAAATCCTGAGGGACATAGCGCACCATGCCAGAAGGGAGGGCGAGATCATGACAAAACTGACAGAACAGAGCAGAAGAGATGGAAGGGCGTTGAAAGCCTTTTCCGTATTGGGCACGTTGTACCTTCCTGCCACATTCATCGCGGTAAGCAAAAGTTGTCGTATAGGAGCGGATGACATGAGTCACTGATCAGGTATGCCAAAAAAAATAGACGATATTTAGCTCAAGCCTCATTCAACCTCAACCGACGAATGCACCCAAGATTAATACTCGTTTCGTTTTTGCACATCAGTTTTGGCTTTTTATAGTCTTGACCGCTCCGCTGATGCTCTTAACTATTGGCTACATGGCGTGGATTGAGAAGAGATAGCAGATTGATTGTTTTTGGAATTCGTTGACAAGAAATAAGAAGACTGTTCGGAGCGATAAGGGGGGAAAGGTTTTGAAATTCTCGTTAAAATTGTGTGGGTAATCTGTTCGACATATTTTTCTAAAATTGAAGGCGTATCGGACAGGAAAAATTTGCATCCGATCTCCTGCCTGTAGCCTTGTGAAGCAAAAGAAAAAAATTAATGGAGCACTAATAGAATCAAACGACTTTCGATATCTCTATTCAACAGCCACTGCGTACGCCGAGTTCTAAAGAGCGCTCAAGCCCATCTTCAAGAAGAGGCACTTGAGCTTAGGGAACCCCACCAAATGGGACAGTCGCCTGAAGCCATGCCAGGAGCTGGTCTACTCTTAGACAAATACACCCCCTCCCACTAACAATTGACCCCCAGCCGAGCTGGAAGCCGGTAAAAATAAAAACTAGACAACTGCTCTAGCCTTGTCGGAATTGAGGGGAAACATTTAGGCAGCTGTATCGTTATGAAAATTACCGATCAATTGATTTTGCATTTCAGGCGCTAAAAATACACAGTGAGAAAGCCTCGTAAAACAGCGTTGAGACCATCGCGAATTAGGCGCGTTTTCACCTGTACACATATCATCCGCGTCTACTACGCGTGCTAGGCTGCCAAGCGCGTAACTCTAGCAGCCATAGCGATCGTCAATGCCACCGTAGCGAGAGCACAAAGAGAGTGCAACAGCTCCGTAACTATCCCATGGTCTTGCAGACGCAAAGTCCAGCATCCCACAATCAGATGCTTGGGCAGCGAATACGCCATCCTCAATCGACGAAATTCGATGACGAATTCCACACATCCGCAGCTAAGCGCCTAAAGAGACTTGACAGCGCAGACAGTTCTCTGTCTCGGAGATTGTCAGATGACGAAAACGGTAGAGCTTCATTGCCAGGGAGACCTCCATCACGAGAAGTTGCCGACTCGGAGGCTGAGACTGACGAAGAGGAAGAGCAATATTCAAATACGAGCCACAAGACAGACCTTGAAAGCGCTCTTCCTCCAGTGAAAACAGACAAGGAGGCAATTGCCGAGTATGAAGCTACAAGAGCAGCTGAAGCATCAAGAAACTTGGATCTACATGAAAGGTTGGGGCAGAGGAGGTGGGTCCAAGGGAAGAGCTCGATATATGTTGATGCATTCAACTTAGCCTTAGAGACGGTTTTGGATGATGAATCACACCTTTTTGATGAAGCTGAGATGGCCGTATTTGAGCAGTGGAGGAACATGAGCTACGAGGGACAGTACTTGTGGGTATTTACCCATGCTATTGTGACTTTAGATATTATTAGACTAGAAAGACTGAACTCTCCATCAGATATGTCCGCTTGTTCTTACGTAAAACTGCGGCTTGGCATAGAACAAACCGCTTGGGATATTACGGCGACATTGCAGACCTTCCAGCAGCTGCTCAGGATCTTCTCAAGCCCTATACACTGCCAGAAGTAACAGCCACTGCTCAGGTCACACCAGGAGAGGCTGAGCCTCCCAAAGACTCCACACTAGGAAGGTCATTTACATTCGCTGACGGGTCTGAAGAATATATTGACACCTTGGAAGAGGCTTCATCTCTGCTGCGGCTCGATGAGCTGAAAACCATGGCCAAGGAAGCCAAGGTGCAAGGTAAGAACAAACGAGAGCTCCTCAAAGCATTGAGGCGTACAAGTCAAGCACAGGGAGGTCTGGGCTGGGCTGGCCTCAAGAGGTCTGACACCCAAGAATCTTCAAAATCAGACCAAGCCAGTGTTACTGAGGACGAAGACCAAGAAGAATCAAACACAACCGAAGGGGTCAATACCAACAGAGACTCCCATTTTGTCCGGAAGATCTTAACAAGTACTGGACCCTGCATCCGTCTTTCCTCCCCAACGCTCAAGCTGTTTGAGCGTGTGCATCTGGTTTTTTACCGTTCTACAGAATGGACAGAGAAATCGCTTACCACCATTATCCTTGCTAGAATTTCTCGACGCAATTTTCCCGAGTACATTGTCTCGAGATCAACTAACATTTTCCCCTCAAGATCTGCATTACTCGAGTTCGAGGCTTCGATACGCACGCAATTTAGGATAGACAGTATTCTTGAGTTCAATGGTACTGTGAGCAAAGATGGGTTAGAAATGGTCAGAGACATATTCGAAGAAGTCCACCCACGCTGGAGGATACTCTTAGAAGAAGAACAGCGGAAAGAAGATCGAGTGTATGAAAGCGGAGAAGGTGCGTATCTCCGCCGGTTCTCCCCAGCGTGGGTATACAGTCGAATTGTGCACAAGGGTACCGCTGTTCTAGGACGCTTCAAGGAGCACGAAAGAGAACACCAAATGTTGAGTGAACTCTTGAATCAACAATTATTTCATGCTGCAAGACGAGGAGCTTGGTATCAGCGAAAGGCGCTTCTAGAGGAACACTACATGTGGGCACTCAAGCCCGGCGAAGGGCGCCCAGAAGAAGCCCAAAAGAAACAGTGGAAAAGAATTGCGCTCCAGACTTGCGAGGATGGCCTTCAAGACCGAGACTGCCATCTCATCTACCACCACGACCTGCAGAAGCGAGTCATGAAGCTAGAAAAAGCACTAAAAGTCGCGAAGCGGCATCAACATGATTTTGGCCACGTCCGGCTATCTAACGCAGTAGAGAGAACTGTTGAGGGTATCAGGATAGAGAAAGAACGACCACCAAGCCGGAACGGAAACCGCAGGAACGGCAATTTCGACGCTTCCCGGCGAGGCGCCAAAACCGTCTGGGTCGACGTACTCGAGGGCGGTGGTGAATGCGGTGTCGAAGCCATGTGCTTAAGCTGGTACCGCTCTCAAGGCTGGAAGGGCTACCACTCCGAAGGCGGCATCGTGCGCACGCTCTTCGGCTATCTGTTCTACGACATCCTCTTCACTTACGTCCCCAACGTCTTCCAAACACCCTATCAAAGCTGCCCCCTCGACCTCCACACCGACGCCTTTTACCCCAGCCGCTCCTCCCTCATCGTCCACCGCCTTGCTTCCATCTCGAACGGATCCGCGCTCGACATCCTGCAATCCGTTCATAATCAACACCACGAGAAACAGACCTGCATTGTCGGCATCGATTGGAGCTTTTCGATCGATGATTTGCAGGAGATTGTGCAGTGTTTTGCGCCCGAGGCGCTCAGTACAGTGTGCAAAGTTATGGCGCAGGAGTATGGGCAGAGGGGCGGTGGGA
>JAABUT010000544.1_pt1 | contig 58417 bp, 52 predicted proteins | sample 5559281 | NCBI WGS metagenome assembly JAABUT01 (sample SAMN10711880, study PRJNA513359) | rock metagenome | isolation source: Antarctica rocks | place: Antarctica: Victoria Land, Ricker Hills nord | collected 2016-01-04 | reverse complement strand
TTGAAGGCCGGCGCATGATTTCGGCGCGTTCGCTTGCTCATCGTCTCTCCCGATCCGCAGCCACCTTGGCCGCCGTCAGGCAGAAAATCCACTCAGCCGACTTGTCCAGAATTCCAGAGCCACCTCATTTGAACGCTTCGCACGTGTTGGTGGTTCAGGTCTGACCCGCCGCGCGCGCTGACACGCGCGCCAGCCGGTTGACGACCGAGCGGAACGCCTCCTCGGTGCGCGTTTCGTGTTTGAGGCTTGAGCCGGCTGTCGCCAGGAACGCCGCAAAGCCATCTGCATCGTCGAACGCCGTCAGATCCGCGCCTCCTTGCACTGCCTCGCGACCGCGTCTCGCAAGCAGCGCGGCAAAGCCCGCATCAAGCCGAGCCACATGGGCGGCGGTCAGCTCGGCGTCGAGTTCCAGCAACTCCGCACCGTGCGGGGTCGCGTTGAGGATGTGAAAGAAGCCGAGATCCTTGGCCAGCAGGGTCGCGGCGATGTTCTCCGATAGTTGGGCGTCGGGAACCCAGGCCGCCTCTGCCCGCGCCAGCGCTTCATCGACCAACAACGCCGCCAGCGCTTCGAAGAGCGCGCTCTTCTCCGAAAAGCGAAGGTAGAGGGTCGCCCGCGCAATTCCTGCCTCGCGCGCAATGTCGGCCATGCTCGTGCGCTGGAAGCCGTGACGACCGAACAGCGTCAGCGCCGCAGCGAGAACGCGTTTCAGGCCCTGATCGGACGGACTGGACATATATAGGCCAGTATGTCTAGTTCTGCGCGCAGGCAAGGAGGATCATCATGGGTGAGTCTGAACGTGTGCTGGTGACCGGCGGATCGGGGTACATCGCGAGCTTCTGTATCGCACAGCTTCTTCGTGAAGGGGCACAAGTGAGCACGACGATCCGCAGTCTCTCACGCGAGGCGCAGGTCCGCGCCGCGATCGGCAAGGTCGTGAAGGCCGACGACAGGCTCGAGGTCGTAGTTGCCGATCTCAACGCCGATGCCGGCTGGCGGGAGGCCTGTTCCGACTGCTCTGGCGTGCTGCACGTCGCCTCACCCATCCCGTCGCGCAACCCGAAGGAGGACGACGAACTGGTGCGGCCGGCGCGCGACGGCGCGCTCCGGGTTTTCAAGGCGGCCCGCGATGCCGGCGTGAAGCGGGTCGTGATGACCTCGTCGACGGCTGCGGTGACCTACGGCCATGGCGGACGATCGCAGCCCTTCACCGAGGCGGACTGGTCCGACCCGGGCGACCGAACCGACAGCTCCGCCTACGAGCGATCCAAGATGATCGCGGAGCGCGCTGCCTGGGACTGGCACTCTCGCGAGGGCGGCGCGCTGGAACTCGTCACGGTCTGCCCGGGCGCGGTGATCGGTCCGGTGCTCGGCGGCGACTTCTCGGCCTCGCTCGACATCGTCAAGAAGCTGATCGACGGTTCGCTGCCCGGCCTGCCGCACTTCGGCTGGCCTCTGGCCGATGTGCGCGACATCGCCGACCTGCATGTCCGGGCGCTGCGCGCGCCGAACGCCGCCGGCCAGCGCTTCATCGGGGCTGGCCCGTTCTACTGGATGGAGGACATCGCGCGGGTGCTGCGCGAACGCGTGCCCGAGGTTGCGGGCAAGGTGCCCAAGCGCCGCTTGCCGGGTTGGCTCGTGCAGCTGTCCTCGGTATTCGACCCGGTCGTGCGTGACCGGCTGTTCGAACTCGATAAGGAACGGCCGGTCTCTGCGGACAAGGCGAAGCGCGAGCTCGGTTGGGCGCCGCGGAGCAACGACGAAGCAATTGCCAGCACGGCCCAGAGCCTACTCGCCGAAGGTGTCGTCAAGCGTGCGGCGGCCTGATCACATAGGCACCGTGCTTGATGTCTGGACGCCGGCGCACCCAGGACCGACGCGGCGCTGCCGTCAGGACACGCGTGCGCGTACCGTTGCGGGCTAGAGACTGTAATCTCCGACTCACCGCCGACGGCCGCAGGCCGAGTTCAGCGGCAGCACGGCGAATGCTCAGATGTTCGGAGACGAGGAGCGCGTGACGGACGGACTGGATGTCGATCATCGGTCGTCACTCCCGAATCGACCTGTACATCTCGACAACAGCAACGACCGAATATACGCCGGGCTTTAGGCCGCTTGAGATTCCTTGTCTCGTAGACGTACACTCAAGTCATCATGATCAATTGCTAGTCCCGCTGCTTTCAACCGGCGATCACAGCCTTCGTCTCACCCGACGCGATTGAAACGGAGTCTCTGGTCGCGTTTGCCACATGTGCGGTACCCGAAATCGCTTTGCCGGTTGCTGAGTCGAAGAAATGAGCCTTCGTCACGTCCATCCGGATTGGGACACGTTCGCCTGGTCGAGGGCAGCCTAACAGCAAGGCTCCAGCTATCGTCAGGTATCGGACTCGGATCAGTCGATGGATCGAATGTTCGGCGAGGGGCGGCGGCGATCAAGGTGGGCCGATCCGGCACGGTGTTTCAGGCTGCTTGTCAGACGACGCCCGATCAGGTGCGCATGAACCAGCCGCGGCGTGAAGTGAGCGAGTTCAAGGCAGAGCGTGTCATCCTAAAAAGATGCCTGCCTGCTCCGCGCCCGAGTCGGTATGTCGCTCTGCCTTACGAAAAGCTGCATAGCCGGAGGCTAGCCCCCTTTGCAACCGCCGACGTCTCGCTGCAGAAAGCTTAGACCGCGCTTGATCACTCGCCCACGCTGGCCTTCTAAGCAGGAAGCGGAGCGTACCAGCTCCCTTGCCAAGATCGCGACTCGTCTGAAGTAGCTTGACGGCCAGCTCGCGGCCTTGCACCTTCGTGCTGCCCTTTCTTGCATGACCCCGTTGCAAGCACGCAAGCGGGGGAGGGCAGCACCTCAAGGGCCATGCGGTGCCGTGGCGTAATCGCGCTCCGCGGCAATGATGGGATTTCCACGCATACGGGCGAAGGGGCCCACGCCCATGAGCGAAAGTTTCCGACCGCCGCTCGTTTGGTGCCTCGTCCCCTCCTCTATGGAAGGAGCTTTGGAGAATCATGGTCAACGCACCCGGTTCCGCGACTGCGTCGCGTCGGTGCCCGATCTCGATCACCCCAGCGCAGGCCACGGAAATACCCACGTCGACGATTGCACGAGACCTCCGGCGGGAGGTCCACCTAACCGTGGACGTCATGCGTCGCGGCTGAGCCGCGGCGCCAATAGCCCGACGCCTTGAGGGCCTCGGGGTCGGCACCTCGCTCCAGCAGTGCGGTTCGAAGCGCCTTCGCGTCGGCGGACTCGCAGGCGACCCAAGCGTTATAGACGCCATCTAGTGCAGTGATCCAATCAGAAGGTACAATGGTTTCCGTCTATAACAGTGCGCAAAACAGTGCACCTTCTGTCTGCATCAGAGCACTAGCAGGTGCACGGCCGCTAACGCTTGCGCTAGGCATGAGGGTGCCCCGCCAGGTGCGCGCGCCCGAAAGGCCCAGTGCGCCTCGACATCAGCGCCGCTCACGAACGGCTCCTCGTCTTCGGGATCCTCCGCCTCCGCCAGCACGACCGCACGTGATCCCTGCGGCAGTTCCGCCAAGCGCCTTCGGATCGCCGGCAGCGCGGTTTCGTCGCCGATCAGGAGATGCCAGTGGAAACCCATCCCGACAACGAAGGAGCTACGCGGGCCACCGATGACGAGCTTGTCTCCCTCGCCCGCCCTCCGCGCCCAGGCGGTCACCGGCCCCGCGTCGTGCAGGGCGAAGTCCAGCTGGAGCGTGCGGCTCACCGGATCAAAGTCATGTGGCGTATAGTCCCGCATCGCAGGCTGAGGACCCCCTACGCCGAAGACAGGACCTTCAGGTCCCATCTCTGGCAACCTGTCCAGAAACTCGCCCGCTCTCGGCGCGAACACTTTCACATGGTCGTCGAACCCGAGGCTGGTGAAGCCGACGAGCTGCTCGCCGCCGAGTGTGATCCGGATCAGGTGAGGCGTGACCCGCTCGGCTCCGACTACGTCGAGGAGCCGGAACCGCAGCTCGTGGCGAACCCGAATCGTGGACCGATTGCTCAACGCTTACCCTCGGGGATGGTCATGAGGTCTTCGATCCCGAGCTGTTGGAAGAACGCTGCTTGTTTGACATGATGCAGGGCATTCAGGTCCTCGACGCCCTTCTGCTGGGAGTCGACCACGATCCGGGCCGGCCGGCCGCCGTGAGGCAGGTCCAGCACGCGGCGGACGGCGTCGCCGACCGAGGACACGTCGGCCGCCCCGCCGTTCGCAGCGTCGATCGCTTCCAGTCGTGGCCCCAAGGTGTCGAACACCTTGGGCAGGTCACCGTATTGCGCGACTACCGAGCCAGAAGCGGGCATGTGCGCGTGGGCGAAGTGCTCCGTTCCGCTCGTGAAGGCTCCCGGGACCACGATGACGCTCTCGATGCCGAAGCGGCTCACCTCAAAGCCCATCACCTCGGCGAGCGCCTCGCCAGCTGCCTTGCTGGCCACGTATGGACCCATGAAGGGCTCGAAGATGTGGGCCGTCGTGCTGCTGATGTAGACCAGTACACCGCGGCCCTGGCGACGCATGGCCGGGAGGGCGGCGCGGTTGACCCGTAGCCAGGAGATCGCATTAGTGTCGAAAATCCGGGCAAGCTGTTCCGGCGCGAATGCCTCCGTCATGCCGATCATGAGCATCCCGGCGTTGTTGACGACGACGTCGATGCGGCCCTGTTCACCGACGACCTGATCGACGGCCCCCCTGCAGCTCGGCTCGGAGAGCACATCCATATCGATGACCTGCAGGTCCACGCCTTCCCGTTCCGCGAACTGCCTGGCCTCGTCCGCTCGCGCTCCCCCATGATCGGAGGTCAACCGCATGCTCGCGTAGACGCGATGGCCGGCTCGGGCGAGCACCTGCGACACGGCGCGGCCGATGCCCGACCCCGCGCCGGTGACAAGGACGACCTTCTTCTCCGTCATATTCGAATCCTCGATCAGCCGATGCCGCCGTTGACGCGGACGACCTGTCCGTTCACCCACCCCGCCTCGGGCGAAGCCAGGAACGCCACCACCTCCGCGATCTCCGGCGGAACGCCGATGCGGCCGAGCGGAGCCATGCCCGCCATCCGCTTGACGTCTGCCTCGCTCTTGCCAGCCAGAAACAGCTCCGTCTCGACCGGCCCCGGCGCCACGCAATTGACCGTGATGCCGCGCCCGCCGAGCTCCTTCGCGAGGACGCGCGTGAACGCTTCCACAGCGCCTTTCGTGCCGTTGTAGGCGCTGTAGCCCGGCGCGTTCAGGGCCAAGGTCGTGCTCGAAAAGTTGATGATCCGACCGTTCTCGCGAAGGCGCTTCGCGGCCTCGCGCAGCCCGTAGAACGTCCCACGGACGTTGAGCGCGAAGTGGCGCTCGAACTCGGCGTCGTCGACATCCGCCAGTGGTCCCGGCTTCATCACGCCGGCGTCGTTCACAAGGACATCTACGCCGCCGAACGTCCTGTCGGCTTCGTCGAACAGCCTGCGGACGTCTTCGGCAGAGGACACGTCCGCCTGCACCGCCTGGGCGCGGCCCCCGACTGCGCTGATGGCACGGACCACCTCCTGCGCGTCCGCCGTTGATCCGGCGTAGTTTACGATCACGGCGAAGCCGGCCTCGGCAAGGCGCGACGCGATCGCTCGCCCGATCCCCCTCCAAGCGCCAGTCACGATCGCTGCGCGTGCTCCATCGGCCATCATCAACTCCGGCCTTCTCGGCGTGACAGCAGCCCTGGACGAAGCATCCAGAGCTGCCGTTCCGGAATACGCCGAACGTGGCAGCAACCTAAATCGACATCTCTGATGCGCTAACATCAATGGGGTTGATGGTTCGGCGCTAAACAGCTCCGCCCGCACTTGAGTAGCATGCCGCCGCTGGGGCGATCGCTCGACCGGGCGCCCCTAGCTCCGGCCGCCGTCTCGCGCGACCCGATTCGAGCCAGCGAAGAATTTCTCGAGACTCTGCGGTGGCAGCCATCTCGGCTCTCAGGGCGGGATTCGATCCAGTCTCGTCGAGAGGACCCGATCGGCGGGTCGGCGTTCGTACGGCCGGGCGGGGCATGCATCCACGGTGCGAATGGACGAGCATCACCGAAATCGATCCATGGGGCTCTTGCCTTCCGTATAGGCTCGAAGCGTCTGCGATCGAGTCGCCTTCGACCTTGTTGCGGCCTCCGCCTCCCTTCGGTGGGCGCTTACAAGTTGGAAGCTGCTACCGCGAGAGCCACCTCCTCCGAGATGTCGCCCACCGGTCCCGGCATCCACGCACCAGCATCAGCCAGAGCCGCGACATGAGCACGGGAACCGAATCGCAAACTTCAGCCGTCTACGACCGCACGACAATCGCGCTGCACTGGGTGACCGCGACCTCCGTCGTCGTGCTCTGGGGCGTCGGCCAAACGGCCGATTGGATCCCCGACGGGCCGGTCAACACCGCGTACTGGTCGGTCCACGTCGTGCTCGGCTTCGTCTTGGCGGGCGTGCTCACGTATCGAATTCTCTGGCGAGCATCCGGTGGTCGCCGTCTACCTGCCGCCGACGTCGGCGCGCTCCAACCATTCGCGAAGGCGACCCACTACCTGCTGTACGGCGTGCTCATCGCCGTCACGGTGATCGGGATCGTCAATGCCTTCGTCCGCGGGTACGACCTCTTCGATCTCGTCAGCCTGCCCCAGGTCGGCGACTTGACCTGGCGCCGGCCGATCACCCGGTGGCACGGCCTCGCGGCCAACATCCTGCTCGGCTTGGCATTGTTCCACGCGTTCGCGGCGCTCGTTCATCGTTACGTCTGGCACGACCAAGTCCTAAATCGGATGCTGCCGACCAGGCGCGAAGCTGCGGCTCGCCTCGACCAGGCCCGGAGCCGCAGCTGAATGCTGACTGCGGACCTCGCGCCGGGACGCATTCCGGCCGGCGCGGCGACGTGAAGCCGCGGGCCGACGGCTCGATGCCGGAGGAAGGACCTATGAAGACGTCCCAAGAGAACCTGACGAGGCGAAACGTTCTGTTCGCGGCAGCTACGCTTCCTTTGGCGTTGCTGACGCACCAGCACGGCGCCGTCGCTCAAACGACGGCGCCGATCCCCGCTTGCTCGGATGCGACGCCGGAAAGCGAGGAGGGCCCCTTCTTCAAGCCCGGGTCGCCGCAGCGTAGCTCGTTCGTGGCAGAGGGCACTCCCGGGACCACGCTGTCGCTGACCGGCGTCGTTCGCTCCACCGCATGTCAGCCGATCCGAGGGGCGCGGCTCGATTTCTGGCACGCCGATTCCAGTGGTCACTACGACACGAATGGCTTCCACATGCGTGGACACCAATATAGCGACGATCAAGGACGCTACCGCTTGGAGACGATCCTGCCAGGCGCCTACCCAGGCCGTACACGGCACATCCACGTGAAGCTGCAACGTCCAGGCGGCAAACTCCTGACAACGGAGCTCTACTTTCCTGATGAGTCGCGGAATAGCACCGACGACCAGTTCACGGCCGCCCTCCTGATGGAAGTGATCCGTGGCGCCGATAGCCATCGAGAAGCGCGGTTCGACTTCGTCATGCGCTGAAGCCCGCTTCGCGCCGGCCGCCTCCTGGCGGTCGCGAGGCACTCGCTCGAGCCGCGTCGGGCCACTCCTGCCGCTGCAGCGGGTCCGGACACGGTTCCAGCGCTGCTCGCCTGTCGGACCCGGGCCGGATGTCTCGCGCTGGAAAATTTTGGGCGATCGCCACGTCCGACCCGGGCCGCGCATCGCCTCGAGCTCGCGTGCGCACGGCCGTCAAGGCCGGCAGCAGCTACAGCGCTTGCCGCATCAGCTTGGTTCATGCCAGCGGATGTGAAAAATCGATTTGCGTGCCGCTCTTTGATCAACACCATGCACTTCCAACAGGGTAGAAACAGGCTTCGTTGCTTTCGCGCCATGCGGAAATACTTGGACCGGCGTCTGAAGCTGCAGATGCTCAGGGTCGCGGACGCGATCGACGCGCACGGCAGCATCCTCAAGGCGGCAGCCGCCTTGGGCATGAGCCAACCGGCCCTGACCAAGAGCCTGCAGGAACTCGAGGACATCGTCCAGATCCGCCTGTTCGATCGACACACGCGGGGCGTGCGCGTCACGGAGGCCGGGCTGCGACTGATCACGAGCGGCCGACGCATCCTCGCCGAAGTTCTGCGGCTGGACGAGGATCTCGGCCAGCTCTCCACCCCGGAGGGCGGCCTTGTCGCCGTAGGCGCCCTCCCCGTGGCCGCAACGGGCATCCTCCCGGGGGTGCTGATTGGACTGCGACGCCGGTATCCGGAGATCCAGGTCCGCTTGCAGCAGGGCCGCACGGAGGACCTGCTACCGATGTTGGCGTCGGGCGAACTCGATCTGATCGTCGGCCGGCTCTACGAGCCGGCAAGACCGGACGGCCTCGTCCGGGAGACGCTATGGGCGGAGCCCATCTCCCTGCTGGCCCGGACCGATCACCCCATCTTCGACGAGCCCTTCCCGAAGGCGGACGACATCCGCAAATACGAGTTGGTGCTACCAACCGTGACCCAGCGCGTCGGCCAGGAGATCGAGCACGTCCTGTCGCGGCTGGGGTTGGAACCAACCTCCTCGCTCCGCTCGAACTCCTACGGCTTCATACGGGAGATGCTGCACGGCACCGACGTGATGGCGGCGATGCCCCGTGTGATGATGGTGGGCGACCTCATCCGGGGCACCCTCAAGGTCGTGCCGCTACCGATGCAGACGCCCGAGCGGCCCGCCGGCCTCATCCTTCCGACGAGGGTCGCGCTATCGAGCGGCGCGAGCGTTTTCATCGATTGCCTCCGGCACTACATCGAGGAGATCGCAGACCAGGGCCTCGTCTCCCGGATCGGCCTCGAACCCGCCATGGGGTGATGCCGGCCGGCATCGCGACGCTGCCTGCAAGTATTCGCATTGCAAGCTCGGGAGCCCGTTATAGCCTCCGTCTATATCCCGCTCCGGATTAACGATGCCCGCTCGTCCGGAAGCGCTGCTAACCTAAGATGATATTGCGGGGCCTGAGAACAGGCCAGTCGACAACAGCGTCTGAATGCGTGGGGCACGGCCTTCTGCTGCCCTCTGGAGGAGACCGCATTGCAAGCCGAGCCCATCCTCGACATCGCCCATCTCGGGCACCTGGAGGTCCTCACTCCGACGATGGACGACTCGGTGAAGTTCTTCGTCGACGTGATGGGAATGACCGTCAGCGGCAAGGATGGGCGTTCGGTCTACCTGCGCGGGTGGGACGACTACGAGCGCTGCTCGCTCAAGGTCACGGATTCGGACACGTCAGGCATGGGGCACGTGGCCTTCCGGACGCGGAGCCCGCAAGCCTTGGAGCGCCGCGTCGCGTCATTGAAGGGTTCGGGCCTGGGCATCGGATGGACCCACGGCGACGTCGGCCACGGGCCCTCGTACCGCTTCCACGATCCGGACGGGCACGTGATCGAGATCTACTGGGAGACCGAGCGCTACGAGGCGCCAGCGGGCCAGCGCTCCTACCTCAAGAACCAGGCGCAGCGCTTCCCCGCGCGCGGGGTCAACGTCCGTCGGCTCGACCACTTCAACTGCTTCGCAACCGACGTCCGGGCGAACCGCATCTTCTTCGAGGATCACCTCGGGTTCCGGCTCACCGAGCAGATCGTCCTCGATAACGGCAACGAGGCCGGGATGTGGATGACCTGCACGAACAAGAGCTACGACTTTGCCTACACGCTCGAAGCCCACGGCGTGTCCGGCCGCTTCCACCACGTTACCTACGCGGTCGACAGCCGCGAGGACGTGCTGAGGGCCGCGGACATTTGCATGGAGAACGGCGTCTTCATCGAGACCGGCCCCCACAAGCACGGCATCCAGCAGACGTTTTTCCTCTACGTCTACGAACCTGGAGGCAACCGGGTCGAGGTCGCCAACGCCGGTGCTCGTCTGATCCTTGCCCCGGACTGGGAACCGGTCGTATGGCGCGAGAGCGAGCGCAAGCGTGGCCAGGCCTGGGGCCTCAAAACCATCTCCAGCTTCCACACCCACGGCACCCCGCCGCTGGCACCAGGGCTCGCGGCCGACGCCCCCGCCACGCATCGACGAGGTTAGAACCCATGAATGCGAAAGCCAGGACAGCGCTCGTCGTGAGCGCGCATTCGGCGGATTTCGTCTGGCGCGCCGGCGGCGCGATCGCGACGCACGCCCAAGATGGCGTCGCCGTCACGGTCGTCTGCCTCTCCTATGGCGAGCGGGGGGAATCGGCGAAGCTCTGGCGGCAGGAGGGCATGACACTCGAACGGGTCAAGACGGAGCGTCGCAAGGAAGCCGAGGCGGCCGCAAAAGCGGTGGGCGTGGCCGATGTCCAATTCTGGGACGTCGGGGATTACCCAATCAAACTCGGCGAGGAGAGCCTGTTCAGGCTTGTCGATGTGTTTCGAACGATCAGGCCGGCGTTCGTCCTCACCCATTCGAGGCTGGACCCCTACAATCATGACCATCCGGCGGTCAGCGACTTCGCACAGAACGCAAGGATCACCGCGCAGGCCCACGGCCATGAAACCCTGGACGACGTGATCGGCGCGCCGCCAGTTTTCCTGTTCGAGCCGCACCAGCCCGAACAATGCCGCTGGATGCCGAACGTGCTGCTCGACATCAGCGACGTCTGGGAGCGCAAGCGCGCGGCGATCGAATGCATGGCGGGCCAGAAGCACCTCTGGGAGTACTACACCCGGGTCGCTTTGCAACGCGGCGTACAGGCGGCACGCAACTCCGACAGGACGGTCACGTACGGCGAGGCCTACGAAGCCGTGTTCCCCCACGTGGTCGGGAGCCTCGCGCCGTGAGCGTCGTCGTCACCGACCCACCGCGCGTGCCCGATGCCGTCGTGCGCGCGTTCGCGCCCCTCGGCGTCGCCACGGTCCACGAGGCGCAGGGACGGACAGGCCTCTTGTACTCGTACATGCGGCCGATCTACGCCGGGGCGCGCCTGGTCGGCACGGCAGTCACCGTGTCCATCCCCCCCGCCGACAACTGGATGCTCCACGTCGCCGTGGAGCAATGCCGAACCGGCGACGTCCTGGTCGTCTCGCCGACCTCACCGAGCGACCAAGGCTACTTCGGGGAACTGCTTGCCTCGTCCCTGGCCGCACGCGGTGCCGTCGGGCTCGTCATCGAGGCGGGCTGCCGCGACGTCGCGGACCTGACCGCGATGGGCTTCCCGGTCTGGTCTAGGGCCGTATCGGCCCAGGGCACCGTGAAGGAGACGCTCGGCTCGGTAAACGTGCCCATCGTCTGCGCCGGCCAGCTCGTCCACCCGGGCGACCTCGTCCTCGCGGACGACGATGGCGTCGTCGTGGTTCCCCGGCGACAAGCGGAAGGCGTGCTGGGCAGGGCCGAGGAACGCCAGGCGAAGGAGGCCCGCACGCGCGAGCGCCTCAGCGCCGGCGAGCTCGGGCTCGACCTCTACCAGATGCGGGCTGCACTGGAGGCCAAGGGGCTGGCTTACCGCCCGTGGAAGGACGAGGAGCGATGACGGCGATCGCGACGGCATCCAAGGCCCGAGAGGACCGCATCAGCATCGCGCTCGGGGACTACGCGCACACGCGTCAGCTGAAGGCCGCCACCGGATCGCTCGGCTCGGTGCCGGTCGACTTCGCCGAGGTCAAGCCGATCAATAGGGCCTTCGCGCCCATGGTGAGGGAGCTGCGCTTCGACATTGCCGAGCTGGCCATCGCCACCTTCCTGCAGGCCAAGGCGTACGGCTGCCCGCTCGTGCTGCTCCCGGTCGCCACGGCATGCCGCTTCCAGGAAGGCGCGTTACTGTGCAGGGCGTACGACCGGAGCCTCGCCTCCGTCGTCGATCTGCGTGGCAAGCGCGTCGGCGTGCGCGCCTACAGCCAGACGACTGCCATGTGGCTGCGTGGCATCCTCCGCGACGACTACGGTATCGAACCGCAGGACATCCGGTGGATCGTGTTCGAGGGCGCGCACGTGCTCGAGTTCCGGGACCCGTCGACCGTCACTCGCGCGCCTGCCGGAGCCGACCTCCTCGCGATGCTGCGCGGCGACGAGCTCGACGCCATCATTGTCGGCAACGACAAGCTCGAGGACAAGGACCTGCGGCCGGTGTTCCCCGACCTGCGCGAAGCCGCGGAGCGGTTCTGGCGCACGCACGGCTTCGAGCCCGTCAACCACGTGGTGGTCGCCCGGCGGACGCTGGTCAACGAGCGGCCCGATGTGGCCGCCGCATTCCTCGAGGCCATGCAGGCCTCCTTCAACGCGGCGGCCGCCTCTAGCCATGACGTGCCGCCGCTCGGACGGCAATGCCTCCAGCCCTCGCTCGCACTCGCCTCGCGCTATGCGACGGACCAGGGTCTGCTGCCGCGCAGCCTTTCTCCCGAGGAGATCTGGGATGGCCTGCCGCAACTCTCCTCGCGGCTGGGAGGCATTTGGCTATGACTCGCTGCGCCATCATCGGGTTCGGCGAGGTCGGAGAGCGTTTCGCGCTCGATCTCGCGAAGGGCGGCGCGCACGCGATCACCGCGTTCGATATCGCACCGGGCGCCCGCGGGCGAGCCGACGGCTGCGCGGGCGTCGACGTCGCGGAAACGGCAGCCGCGGCGGCAGCCAGTGCGGACGTCGTCTTCCTCGCAGTCACCGCCGGCTCGGCCCTCGAAGCCGCAACCGGGCTCGTCGGCGGCCTGGCGCACGGACCGTTCGTGCTCGACGTCAATTCGGTCTCTCCGGCCACCAAGCGACTGGTCGCCGACGAAGTCGAGGCGGCAGGGGGGCGATACGTCGAGGCCGCCATCATGTCGAGTATCGCGTCCAAGGGGCTGCGCTCGCCGGTGCTGCTCGGCGGCCCCCATACGGAAGCCTTCGTCGACATCATGGCGCCTTTCGAGACGGACCTCACGCCATTCAGCGCATCGATCGGGGCCGCGTCGTCGGTCAAAATGTGCCGGTCCGTGATAATCAAGGGCCTGGAAGCCATCGCGACCGAGTCCATGCTGACCGCCCGGCGCTTCGGGGTCGAGGGGCACGTGCTCGCCTCGCTTGCGGACACGCTGCCGCACGGGGACTGGCCCGGCCTCGTCCGCTACTTGATCGGCCGCGCTCTAATGCACGGCGAGCGCCGGTCCGAAGAGATGCTCGAAGCCGCCGAGACCGTGCGGCAGGCAGGCCTGGAGCCGATCCTCAGCGCCGCGATCGCGCGGCGGCAGGCCTGGGCGGCCGAGGTGGGCGTGGCCCTGGGACACCAGGCGATAGCGAGCTACGAACTCGGCCCCCTGCTTGACGCCATCAGCGGCCTGCCCACCGCCGGCCGCGCGAGGGCAGATCCCGACCGCCGGCGGCGCCGGATGCCCGCGGCCGCAGGGGCGATGCCGCCGCGCGGGAACCTAAAAACATCGAAGGAACGACCACGTGAGCCTTGAGAGCCTGCATCTCCCAACCCATCGCGACCTCTTCTACGGCGGATCGTGGCACCCGCCCAAGAACGGCCGCTACCTCGAGTCGCGCAGCCCGTCCACGGACGAGGTCCTCGGCCAGGTGGCCGATGGCGACCTCGAGGACGCGGGGGCGGTCATCGCGGCGGCGCAACGCGGCTTCGAAGGCTGGAGCGAGGTGCCGCCGCTGGAGCGCGCGGCAATCATGCGCAAGGCCGCCACGGAGATCCGCAAGCACGGCGACGAGCTGGCCATGATCGACTCCGCGGACGGGGGCAACCCGGTCGGCGAGATGCGGGGTGACGCCGCCAAGGCCGCCGGCTCCTTCGAGTTCTTCGCCGGGTTAGTCACGGAGATGAAGGGCGACTCCATCCCCATGGGCCCGAACGCGGTCAATTTCACGATGCGGGAGCCCGTCGGGGTCGTCGCGCGGATCGTCGCCTTCAACCATCCCTTCATGTTCACCGCCGCGAAGGCGGCTGCCCCACTCGCGGCCGGCAACAGCGTCATCATGAAGCCGCCGGAGGTGGCGTCACTGTCCGCGTTGCGGCTCGCCGAAATCATCGGCCACCTGTTCCCGCCGGGAGTGCTCAACCTAGCGGTCGGCGGCCGCGGCCTGGGTGCCGCACTGTCGACCCACCCAGGCGTTGGCATGGTGACCCTGATCGGGAGCGTTCCGACCGGACGGGCGGTGATGCGCTCGGCCGCCGACACGCTCAAGCCGGTCCTGTTCGAACTCGGAGGCAAGAACGCCCTCATCGCCTTTCCCGACGCCGATCTGGACGAGGTCGCCCAGGCGATGATCACCGGCATGAACTTCACCTGGTGCGGCCAATCCTGCGGCTCGACGAGCCGCGCCTTCCTGCATGAATCCATCCACGACCGGGTCGTGGAACGCCTCAAGAAGCACGTCGCCCACTACCGACCCGGCATGCCCACCGATCCCAAGACCACGATGGGAGCGATCGTGAGCAAGGCGCAGTACGACAAAGTCATGGGCTACGTGCAGATTGCCAAGGACGATGGCGCCACGCTCTTCCATGGCGGCAAGCGGCCGGACGACCCCGCGCTGGCAAAGGGCTGCTTCGTCGAGCCTACCATCTTCACGGGCGTCCGGCAGACCATGCGCATTGCGCGGGAGGAGGTGTTCGGCCCGATCCTCTCGGTGCTGAGCTGGACCGACGAGGAGACGATGCTTGCCGAGGTGAACAGCGTGGAATACGGGCTGACCTGCTCGATCTGGACCGAGAACCTGCAGGCGGCCCATCGCACCGCGCGGGGCGTGCAGTCCGGCTACGTCTGGATCAACGAGATCAGCAAGCACTTCCTCGGCGCCCCGTTCGGCGGCTTTAAGCAGTCGGGGATCGGCCGCGAGGAGTGCCTCGAGGAACTACTCGCCTTCACGCGCGAAAAGAACATCCACATCCGTCTGAGGCGGTGAGGGAGGGCGTCGGCCGGCCTCCCTCGGACCGGCCGCCCGGGACGGCATACCCGCGCGACGCCAGGGCGTGCCGGAGCACCGATGCGCCCCTCCCCGCTTCCGACATCAACAACGACAGATCTTAGGGATCGAAGCATGCCTTTTCCCCTCGACCGCTCCTACGACGGGATCATCGTCGGCGCCGGCCACCACGGGCTCATCCTCGGCAGCTATCTCTCCAAACAGGGGCTGAAGGTCCTCATCGTCGACCGCCGCCTGCGCTACGGCGGTGGCCTCGCCACGGAGGAAGCGACGCTGCCGGGATTCTACCACAACCTGCACAGCATCAATCACTTCCACATCAGCGACACACCCTGGTTCGCCGACCTCGGCCTGAAGGACAAGGTCGAGTACATCACGCCGCGCTACGAGTTCGCGCAGCCGCACCTGGACCGCAGCGCGCTGGTCTTCGGACGTGACCTCGAGGAGACCTGCGCGAACATCGCCCGCTTCAGCTGCCGCGACGCTGAGACGTTTCGCGCATGGAATCTCCGCGCCGAGAAGATCACGCGCGAGATCTTCCTGCCTGAGCGCTTCAGCGAGCCGCTCACCAAGGCGGACCGCGACGCGTTACTGTCCAGGAGCGAGATGGGCCGCGATTTCCTCGGCGTCACGCTTCGCGAGCCGCTGGACGTGGTGCACGAGCTTTTCGAGAACGAGCACGTCCGACTGCTCTTCCTGTTCAAGCTCAGCCTCTTCGGGACCTGGCTGACGGACACGCTGTCGAAGACCAGTCCCATGGGGAGCGTCATCCGCGCCTTCGATCTCGAGAGCGGCTACCAGCTGTGCAAGGGTGGGTCCTTCAACCTCGCGCGCGGGCTGATGGAAGCCTTCATCGCCGCCGGCGGCACCTACCAGCCCCAGGTGGCGATCGAGCGCGTGGTGTTGGAAGGCGGACGTGCGACGGGGATTGAGCTTAAGGACGGACGGACCGTCCGCGCCCGCCAATTCGTCGCCAGCACCCTCGATGTCCACCAGACCTTCGAGGACTTGATCGGGCGGGACCAGCTGCCCGCAACCTACCGCGAGAAGCTCGAGGGCTTCCAATACTCGAGCTGGACCCTCTTCGGCCTGCACCTCGCGCTCAAGGAGACGCCGCGCTTCTACTCCGAGGAGTTCGACCCGAACATCCGGCGCACCATGAAGTGGAGCATCGGCGCGGAGACCATGGACGACCTGACGAACGCCTTCGAGGACGTCAAGGCAGGCCAGGTGCCGAAGATCGTCCAGTTCGGCTCCGGAGCGCTCAGTGAGATCGATCCGAGTCAAGCCCCGCCCGGCAAGGCGACGACCTACGCCTGGCACATCATGCCCGAACATCCCGACATCTCGGATTTCGGCGACGACTACGGGCGGTTCAAGGCCGAGTTCGCGGACAAGATCTTGGAAAAGTGGTCGCTCTACAGCCCGAACATGAACCGGGACAACATCCTGGGACAGCATGTCTACACGGCGCGAGAGTACGTCGTCGAGTTGCCCAACATGCGCAAGGGCGACTTCATGATGGGCACGTTCAACGCCGAGCAGGTCATGTACAACCACTTCGGCTATCGGACGCCGATCCCGAATTTCTACAACGCGGGTTCGGGGGCCCACCCCGGGGGGGGCGTGTCCGGCGGCGCTGGATACATCACCGCAGGGCTCATCGCCAAGGACCTGGGGCTGACGCCCTGGTGGCAACCCGTGGACGCCCGAGCGGCGCTCGAGCGGATCTGAAGCCATCCCACGGCGCACGAACAACCCGCAGGACACAAGCACATGACCGACCCCAACAACTTGGCGCGGCTGCCCAAGGATCTCAGGCTGCCCGAGCACCGTGACCTCTACTACGGCGGCGAGTGGCACCGATCGCAGGGCGCCTCGCTCGAACTCCACAGCCCCGGAACCGGAGAGTCCCTGGGCCATGTGGCGCAGGCCACGGAGGCCGACGTCAACGCCGCTGTCGTCGCCGCGCGGGCCGGATTCGAGGAATGGCGGCGGGTCAAGCCGATGGAGCGCGCCGGGCTCCTGCGCAAGGCCGGTGAGATTTTGCGCACCCACGCTCGCGAGCTCGCCTTCATCGACTCCGCCTCCACCGGCAACCCGGTGCGGGAGATGATGAAGGACGCCGACGTGGCCGCGATGGGGATGGACTTCTACGCGGGGCTCGTGACCGAGATGAAGGGGAGCTCCGTGCCGATGGGTCCGGACCTCGTTAACTTCTCCATCAGGCAGCCGTTTGGGGTCGTCGGCAAGATCATCCCATTCAACCATCCGATCATGTTCTGCGGGTATCGCGCGGCCGCGCCCCTGGCGGCCGGGAATTCCGTCGTCATTAAGCCGCCGGACCAGGCGCCCCTCTCGGCACTGCGCTTCGCCGAGCTTATGGACGGCCTCTTCCCGAACGGGGTCGTCAACGTCATTCCCGGCAGCCGCGTCGCGGGCGCCGCCCTGGCCTCGCACCCCGGCGTCGGAAAGATCGCGCTGATCGGCAGCGTCGCGAGCGGTCGCGCGGTGATGAAGGCCGCCGCGGACACGATAAAGCCCGTCATGCTGGAACTCGGTGGCAAGAACGCGCTGATCGCCTTTCCCGACTCGGACCCCGAGACGGTCGCTGCAGGCCTCGTGAAGGCCATGAACTTCACCTGGTGCGGACAGTCCTGCGGCTCGATGAGCCGCGCCTTTATTCACGATCGTATCTACGACGACGTCCTGGTGCACCTTCAGCGCCTCTGCGAGGCGTTGAAGCCGGGCAATCCCACGGACATGGCCACCGACATGGGCTCGATCGTCAGCCGTGCCCAGTTCGACAAGATCATGGGCTACATCGAGACCGGAAAGGCAGAAGGGGGTCGCCTGCTCTGCGGCGGGCGGCGGCCGGACGACCCGTCGCTGGCCAACGGCTCCTACATCCTCCCGACGGTCTTCGTCGACATGAACATGAGCATGACGGTCGCCCGCGAGGAGATCTTCGGCCCGGTCACGTCCGTCTTCCGCTGGTCGGACGAGCGCAAGATGATCGAGGACGTCAACTTGGTCGAATACGGCCTGACCTGCTCGATCTGGACCCACGACCTCGACCGCGCGCACGAGACGGCAGCGAACGTCGAGGCGGGTTACGTCTGGATCAACACGGCGTCGATCCATTTTCCCGGAACCTCCTTTGGAGGGTTCAAGCAATCCGGCATCGGTCGGGAGGAAGGGATCGAAGAACTGTTCGCCTACACGCAGGAGAAGAGCATCACGATCGCCTTGAAGCGGTGAACGTCTTGATCGGCGATCCCGCTCGACGCGCGAGAGGCTGACCAGTCTCGATGCCGGCCAGCCGATCACCGGCAGCAGGATCGGGGCGCGGCAGCGGCAGCAGCACGAACCCCGCGTGGACTTCCGTGTGAGCACTTCAGGTCGCCGCTTCAGAACCGGAGCCTCTCTGCGGAAAGGCCGCCGACGAGATCACTCAAGCTGATCCGTCTTACAACCGAGGAGCGCCGAACACATGAGCAACGCGATCCCATCCGTCTACGAGGGGCCTTTCGGCTTCGTCACGGAGATACACTGGAACTATCACGCCTGGCTGATGTTCGCGACCTGGGCGGTCCTGGTGCCGGCGATCGTCTTGATAACCCGCTTCGCCAAACCGGCCCCGACTCCCTACGGAAGCATCTCCAGGCCGTACGAGCCGCTGGTCTGGTTCGTCCTGCACCGTTACGGCCTGTTCGTCTGCATGGTCCTGTCGACTGGCGGGGGGCTGGTCGCAGTGATCGTGAGCCTGGGCTTCAGTGCCAGTCTCCATTCGTTCTTTGGCGTGGCGACCGTCGTGCTCGGGCTTTTCCAAGTCGCGGTCGCCGCCTTGAGGGGCTCGCGCGGCGGGAAGTACGGCGCGGATGGGACGCTCAACGACGAAGCGACCTGGCGCGGCGACCACTACGACATGACTCCCCAGCGGCGCTGGTTCGAAGCCGTCCACAAGCAGGTCGGCTACTTCACGTTGGCCATGGCGTTGGGAGCCATTGCGACGGGCTTGGCACAATACTGGATCCCGGAGATCGGAATGGCGCTCGCCGTCGTGATCTGTGCGGCGCTGGTCTCGTGCATCGTGCTCGAAGGGACCGGAAGGCGGCACGACACCTACCATTCCTACTACGGCAACCACCCGGACCATCCCTACAACCGTCAGCGTGGCCTCCCTAGCGCAGGAGGATCGGCCGCGGCGGCCGGTTCGAGCGGGACCGATCAGACCGTCGGCATCGTCGTGACCGACGACTCGCCGCTGCGGTCCTAGCCGTTCGGCGCGCACGCGACCGGTCTGTCCGGCAAGAACAGGCCGGAACGGAGAGCGTCCAACAACTGAGGATACAACTCATGTGCGAAGCCTGTCGCAACGGGGGCTCGATGCCCTCTTCGTATTCGCCATTGAGCGTCGCCCTACCTGTCGAAGAGGACGCCGCGTCGCTCTCGACGTCGACACCCGGCCCGGGGCGACCGCATCGGGGTGAGTTGATCATCCGGAATGCCTACGTGATCACCATGGACGAGACGCTCGGAGACCAACCCTCCAGTTCCGTGCACGTCAGGGACGGCGCCATCTTCGCGATTGGCAAAGAGATTCGTGCCGAGGGGGGTCGGGAGATCGACGGGACAGGCATGATCGTCCTGCCCGGCCTCATCGATACGCACTGGCACATGTGGCACACGATCCTGCGGAGCTTCTCCGGCGATACCAAGGAGACAGGCTTCTACCCCACGATAACCCGGTTCGCCGCCTCGATGTCGCCGGACGACATGCACGCCAGCACGAAGCTAGCAGCCACCGAGGCGGTGCATGCCGGCATCACCACGGTGCACGACTGGTGCCACAACATTCGCGGCAGGGAGCATGCGGAAGCAGACGTCCGGGCACTGGCCGACGTCGGGCTGCGAGCACGATGGTCGTTCGGCCAACGCATCGACCAGCTCGACAGCGAACCGATCCAGCTGGCCATACTGGAGGCGATGCATGGCGAATGGGAGCGGCATTCCAACGGTGGCCTGATCGATCTCGGCATGGGCTGGCGGGGGCTGTACCGGAGCGAGTGGCTGCCCGAGGCCGTATACAGGCCCGAATTCGAAATGGCCCGGCATCTCGGGATCCCGATCTCCGCCCACATCGCCAGCATCGCGTCGCGAACGGGTCACGTCGCGCTCCACGCCAAGGCCGGGTTTCTCGGTCCCGACGTCAACATCGTGCATGCCTGCGGGGCCAGTACCGACGAGATCGCCATGATCCGAGACAGCGGGGCGTCGGTCAGCCTTACCATCCTTTCCGAGCTGCGCGGAGGTTGGGGAGTCCCCAAGCTGTCCGAGATGCTGAAAGCGGGCATCCCGGTGGCAGCGGGCGTCGACACGGCACCGCTGGTCGGCGAGGCCAACCTGTTCAAGATCATGGCCGTCGCGGTCGCCATGGAAAACGGCATCGCGCAAGACGAGTTCAGGATGTCCCCCAGACAGGCGCTGCGGCTCTGCACGATCGATGCGGCGCGCGTGCTTGGCATCCAGGACCGCGTGGGCTCGCTCACGCCCGGCAAGCGCGCCGATCTCATCATGATCTCGACCGACGCCCTCAACATGGCGCCGTTGAACGATCCCATCCACGCGGTCGTCGAATGCGCGAGACCGGAGAACGTCGACACTGTCGTCGTCGATGGCGCGATCCTGAAGATCGGCGGCAAGCTGGCGCCCAGCATCGACCCGACCAGCGCGATCGCGAACGCGCGCCGGTCCGCCCAGGAGGTCCGCGAACGAGCAGCCTGGAGGTGATGGCGCGTACGACGGCCGCCAGCGCATCGGACCGGTTTAGCATCTGATATTGAAGCTTAGCTTGAAAAAGCGACACCTTTCTCAATCGCACGCCTCGTTGTCTTCCGCGTCGACCGTATAGCTCGCCGTTATACGAAGCTCCGGTTTTTCGAGCTGCACAGGCGATGTCGGTCTCTTTAGTGTGAAGCGAACAAAGTAGCGCGGACGTCCGGAACTGCGTTCGACCGAGGCAGCTCTCGGGATGCCGGCCTGCAAAGGGGCCCCGGGCTCCTGACTGGAAGGCAGCCCCAGGCGAGCCTTTCCGCCAGCATCGGCGGAACCCTTCGAACAGGTTCGCCTAATCGAGAACGACAGGGAGGGGTTCATGAACCGTCGAGGGTGGTCGACGACCCTACCGGGGCTCAGCCGGAGGCGAGCGCTCCAGGGGATGGCTTCCCTGAGTGCGGGCCTGGTAGCGTCGCCCGCACTGATCGGCCGGGCCTCGGCCGCCGGCCGCACGATCAAGATCGGCTTCGTCAGCCCTGAGACGGGCGCGCTCGCCCTCTTCGGCGCTGCGGACAGCTTCATCGTCGCCGAGATGCGGAAGTCGATCGCCGGGGGCGTCGATCTGGGCGGCGTCAATCACCCGGTCGAGCTGTTCGTTCGCGACAGCCAATCCAATCCGAGCCGCGCGGCAGAGGTCGCGGCCGAACTCATCGCAAGGGAGCAGGTGACGCTTATGCTGGCCTCGAGTTCGATGGACACCATCGGACCGGTCGCCGACCAGTGCGAGCTCAACGGCGTCCCGTGCATTTCGACCGATGTCCCGTGGCAGTCCTACTACTTCGGACGCGGCGGGGCTCCCGAGGGCTTCGAGTGGACCTATCATTTCTTCTGGGGCCTCGAGCAGATCATCCAGACGTTCACGGGCCTCTGGGACGCCATGGAGACCAACAAGACCGTCGGCGCGCTGTGGTCGAACGACGCCGATGGCGTCGCCGTGTCCAACCGCGAGCATGGCGTGCCGCCGGGCTACATCAAGGCGGGGTACAGGATCGTCGACGCCGGCCTTTTCACGCCGGGCGCTAACGACTTCACGGCGCAGATCACCACGCTCAAGGCGGCCAAGTGCGACATCGTGACGGGCGTGTTCTCGCCTGCCGACTTCGCGACGTTCTGGGCGCAATGCGGCGAGCAGGGCTTCAGGCCCAAGATCGCCACGATCCAGAAGGCCATCCTGTTCCCGGCGGCCGTCGAGGCGCTCGGCGAGCGTGGAGTGGGGCTGTCCTCGGAGATATGGTGGTCTCCCGACCATCCTTTCAAGTCGGGCCTTACCGGACAGTCGACCGGCGACCTGTGCGCCGCGTACTCGCAGGCGACCGGCAAGCAATGGATTCAGCCGATCGGCTTCAAGCACGCCCTGCTCGAGGTCGCGATGGACGTCCTGAAGCGCACTAAGGACATCGATGATCCCAAGTCGGTCCTCGAAGCCATCGTCACCACGGATTACCGGTCGATCGTCGGACCGGTGTCCTGGAAGAACGGACCGGTGAAAAACGTGTCCACGACGCCCCTGGTCGGCGGCCAGTGGCTCAAGGGCGAGGCGTTCAAGTACGACATCAAGATCGTTAACAACGCGGCCTATCCAGCCATCCCGACGCTGCGCAAGCTCATCCCCATCCCCTACTGACGTCGCGCGATCCCGAGTAACGCCGCGGCAGCGCAAGCCGCATGGAACGGAGGCGGAGGGGAATGGCCGTGGTTCTCGCGCTTCGAGACGTCTCAAAGAGCTATGGCGCGATCACGATCGCCAAGCACCTGGACCTGGCGATCGAACAGGGCGACGCGGTCGGGATCCTAGGGCCCAACGGCGCCGGCAAGACCACGTTGCTCGGGCTCATCACCGGGACCGTGCGGCCCAACGAGGGCGCGGTCGAGTACGAGGGCCGGATCATCAGCCGCCTTTCTCCGGAGCGCCGATGCCGGATCGGGATCGCCAGGGCCTTCCAGGTGCCCCAGCCCTTCGGCGAGATGACCGTATTCGAGAACCTGACGGTCGCCGCCTGCCACGGCGCCGGGGTCTCCCAGCCCATCGCCCAGCGGCGCTCGCTGGACGTCCTGGATAGGTGCGGCCTAGGCAGCCTCGCCAACGTGGCGGCCGGCCGCCTGACGCTCCTGAACCGCAAACGCCTGGAGCTCGCGAGGGCCATGGCCACCGATCCGAAGGTTCTCCTGCTCGACGAGATCGCCGGCGGCCTCAACCAGCACGAGTGCGAGGAACTCATTGCGCTGATCAGGCAGGTCCACGACGGCGGCGTCACCATCGTCTGGATCGAGCACGTCCTGCACGCGCTGCTCTCCGTCGTCCGGCGCGCCCTCGTCCTCTATCAGGGCGCGTTCATCGCCGACGGCGCACCGCAGGCCGTCATCAAGGAGCCCAAGGTCGCGGAGATCTACATGGGCATCGAAGCCGATGCCTGACGCGCCGCTGCTGAGGATTTCTCGCCTGGACGCCTTTTACGGCGACTTTCAGGCGCTGCATGGCCTCGACCTCGAGGTCGAGGCCGGACAGATCGTCGCCATCATCGGCGCCAACGGCGCCGGGAAGAGCACGTTGCTGAATGCCATCGTCGGCCTCGTCGGTGCCCGGCGCGATGCCGTGAGGTTCGAAGGCGTCGAGATCGGCGCGACCCCGCCACATCGGAGCGTGGCTCGCGGCATCGCGCTGGTCCCGGAGGGGCGCCGCCTTTTCTCCTCGCTCAGCGTCGAGGAAAACCTCAAGATCGGCGGCCAGGTGAAGCGCCCCGGCGCGTGGAACCTCTCCAGCGTCTATGCCCTCTTTCCCGTGCTCTCGGAGCGACGCCACGCCTCGGCGTCGGCGCTTTCGGGCGGCCAGCAGCAGATGGTCGCGATCGGCCGCGCTCTGATGTCGAACCCCAAGCTCCTGCTCTGCGACGAGCTCAGCCTCGGCCTCGCGCCGATCGTCGTGCGCGAGGTCTACGCGCTGCTGCGCAGGGTCGTCGCCAGCGGGATCTCGGCGGTTATCGTCGAGCAGGACATCCAGCAGGCGCTCAGGATCGCTGACCACGCCTACTGCATGCTCGAGGGGCGCGTCGTGCTCGACGGCGCCGCAGGTAGCCTATCGCGAGAAGCGATCTCCGCCGCGTACTTCGGGGTCTAGCGATGGGGGCATGGATCAACACGGTCGTGCAAGGCAGCATGGTGGGCGGCCTATATGCCATGTTCGCGATCGGACTGACGATGGTGTTCGGCGTGATGCGCATGGTGAACATCGCGCACGGCGACCTGATCGTGCTTGCGGCCTACGTGGCGCTCGTCGCCACGCAGACGCTCGGAATTACCCCGCTCCTCTCGGTGCTGGTCGTCGTGCCGGTGATGGCGGCCGCCGGCTACCTGCTGCAGCGGGTGCTGTTCAACCGGACGCTCGGCACCGACCTGATGCCGCCGCTCCTGGTCTCGTTCGGCCTGTCGGTCATCATCCAGAACGGGCTGCTGCAGGTCTTCTCCGCCGACGACCGCCGCCTGCAGGCCGGCGCGATCGAGGTTGCCAACATCCACCTCAGCGACGCGGTCAGCGTCGGCGCCCTGCCGCTCCTGCAGCTCCTGCTCGCGGCCGTCGCCATAGGGGGGCTCCAGTTCATGCTCTACCGCACGCCGATCGGTCGAAGCTTCCGGGCCGTCTCTGACGACCCGCAGGTCGCCCAGCTGATGGGCCTCGATAACCGGCACGTCTTCGGGCTCGCGATGGCGCTGTCGCTCGCCGTCGCGGGCCTGGCAGGGGTCCTGCTGGCCATTCGGTCTAACTTCAATCCGGCCACGGGCCCGACCCGCCTCATCTTCGGCTTCGAGGCCGTGATCATCGGCGGCCTAGGCAGCTTCTGGGGAACGCTGGCCGGCGGCATCATCCTGGGCATCGTCCAGGCGCTCGCGGCGGCCATCGACCCGCGCTGGCAGGTGCTGGCCGGGCATCTCGCCTTCCTGGCGGTGCTCGCGGTCCGCCCGGCCGGCCTGTTCGGGCGGCCGGAATGATCGTGCAGGAGCCCGCCGTCACGCGGTCCTCGCGCTCGACTTGCGCCGCGATGGTCCTCGTCGGCGTACTCGTCGCCGCGCTCGCCTCCGCGCCGACCTGGGCCGCCACGGACACCCTGCGGCTCCTGATCGACGTGTTCCTCTACGTCGCGCTCGCGTGTCTTTGGAACTTCCTCGCCGGCTATGCCGGCTTGGTCTCGGTGGGCCAGCAGGCTTACGTCGGCCTGGGAGGCTACGGCCTCTTCGCGCTCGCTGTCCATGCCGGCGTGCCACCCTTGTTGTGCGTGCCTATCGTCGGGCTCGCTGCCGCATTGGTCTCGATTCCCATCGCCGGGCTGCTGTTCCGCCTGCGTGGCGCCTACTTCGCGATCAGCTCCTGGGTGGTCGCCGAAGTGCTCCGTCTGTCGGCGAGCCTGGTCGCACCCCTCGGCGGAGGATCGGGGATGAGCCTGTCCGCAAGGGTCGGGCAGTCGCTGGGCCGCCTCCCCGACGAGCGCTTCGCGACCGTCTACATCGCGACCTTGTCGCTGCTGCTCTGCATCCTCGCCGGCATTTTCCTGGTGCTGCGCTCGCGCACCGGCCTCGCCCTCACTGCCATTCGCGACAACGAACTCGCGGCCCGCAGCAGCGGCATCGACGTCGACCGAACCAAGCTCATCGTCTACGTCGTGACGGCGTTTGGCACCGCGATGGTCGGCGCACTGATCTTCCTCCAGCGCCTCCGGATCTCCCCCGATGCGGCGTTCAGCGTCAATGACTGGACCGCCCTCGTGATCTTCATGGTCGTAATCGGCGGGATCGGGTCCTTCGAGGGGCCGATCGTCGGCACTGCGGTGTACTTCCTGTTGCGCGAGTCGCTCGCCGACCTCGGGACCATCTACCTGATGGCGCTTGGCGCGGTCGCGATCGTCGTCATGCTCGTCCAACCGAGGGGGATTTGGGGTTACGTGCGAGCCCGCTGGCGCCTCCAGCTCGTGCCCTTGAGCCTCGTCGTCAATTTCTCGGCCAAGACGGAACGCAGGCCGGGGCCGAAACCGACGACCGGCGTCGAGCCCCAGGGCAGCGAAAATGAGGCATGAGGATTCTCGGACCAGCAGCGCGACGGTGGGCATCTCATCGCGAGGCTACCTGCCGCATCCGGCGAGGCTGCATCCCTCCCGGCCCCTGCAGGACCGGCGTCGCAGCGGGAGGACATCGGGATGAAATCCCACGAGAACGACGTCATCGTGGTGGGGTCAGGCCATAACGGCTTGGTCGCCGCCGCCTATCTGGCCAAGGCCAAAAAGAAGGTGCTCGTGCTCGAGCGTCAGGCGTACTTCGGCGGAGGCGTCGCCTCGGCCGAGTTCACCCTTCCGGGATTTCATCACGAGCGTCACGGCCTTGTGCATGCCAAGATCATGGCCAATCCCCTGATCACTGCCGATGAGCTCGAGCTGCAATCGCGCCATGGCCTGAGCTACCTCCGCCCCGCCGACTCCTACGGCGCCCTCTTCGAGGACGGCAGCTGGCTCGGGCTGTCCCCAGACCGCGAGCGGACCCTCACGTCGTTGGCTTCGGTCGCTCCCGAGGACGTCGATGCCTACCGCGAGTTCGCCGCGTTCGCTTCCGACGTCGTGCAGGGCATGATCCCTGGCTTCTTCTCGCCCCCGACTGGGCTCGGAGCCATGCTGGCAGAGTGGGAGGGCAGCCCGACCGGGGGGCGCCTCGCGCGCATGATGCTGCAGAGCGCCCACGATGTCATCCGCGAGCACTTCGCCTCCGAGAAGCTGCGCGTCGCCTTGCTCCGGCTCGTGGCCGAACTCCTCATCGTGCACCCCGACGAAAAGGGCACCGGGCTGTTCGCCGTAGCGGCGGTGGGGTTTGTCGATCGCTTCGGGTTCGCGATCCCCAAAGGCGGCGGCAGCGCCTTCACCCAGGCCCTGCTCCGATGCATCGAAGGTCACGGTGGCGTCGCCAGAGCCTCGAGCACCGTCACGGAGGTCATCGTGCGGCAAGGACGGGCGGTCGGCGTCCAGACCGACGATCGCGGGCAGATGTTCGCCAACGACGCGGTGGTCGCTTCCATCCATCCCCATCGCCTGGGTGACGTCGTCCCCGGCCTGTCACGCTCCTTGGTCGAACAGGCGAAGAAGGTACAGTTGTCCCACTACACGGGATTCGTCGTGCACGCCGCCCTCGCGGCCCCGCTCCGCTTCCGCAACGACCATGCGAACGACTGCGCGATGGTCGCCGTGGGGGCGACCGGTCTCGACGCCACCTTGCACGGGTTCGACCGGCTCAAGCGTGGCTCGCTGTCGGACGAACCGTTGCTTTGGAGCTCCGCCCTCTGCGACCCCGACCGTGCGCCCACGGGCAAGGGCGTGCTGCACTGCTACTGCATGACGACCTACGACCTGGGGGGCAACGGGCCCCGCGGCTGGGAGCGGCGCAAGGAGGCCTACGCCGCCCTCGTCCTCGAGCGCTTGAGGGCGTTCACCCATCCCTTGCAGTTCGAGGCAGGATCGGATCCGCTGATCGTCAGCCCGCTCGATCACGAACGGGACACGCCGAGCTTCGCCGGCGGCGACCTCAACGGAGCCGGAATGTTCCTCCATCAAACGGGCAGCCTCCGTCCCACCACGGCCCTCAGCCAGTTCGCCGTCCCGGGCGCCGCCGGCCTCTACCTCGTCGGGCCGTTCATGCATCCCGGGGGCGGCATCACGGGCGGCGGACGCGCGACCGCCATCAGAATCTTCGACGACTTGGGGATGCGCTTCGAGGGAGTGAGGCACGGCGAACGGCCTGCCCCCCAGCAGCTCGTCCGGCCTTCGCAAGCCTGACCGAGGCAGTTTCGGTCACGCCGGTGCCCGCACGCTGCATTTTCTACCAGCCAACGAACAAAAGAAGAATATGCACGAGGGAGAGCAGGCGATGCCCGAGGAGCAAGGCGTGACGGACGCGTCGGAACTGGACGTGACCAGCTTCATCGATGGTCAGCGCATAGGGACTTCCGCGTTCGTGTTCCTCCTCATCGCGACGTCGGCGATGGTCACGGACGGCTTCGACATTGCCGCCATGGGCTTCGTGGTGCCCGAGCTCGCCAAGCAGTGGCATGTCGCGCCCGCCGCGTTCGTTCCGGCGCTGTCCGCCGGCGTCTTCGGCTTGCTGTGCGGCGCTCCCCTTTTCGGCTACCTCGGCGACCGATACGGCCGCAGGACCGCCATCCTGGGGTCCTTGGCGGGCGTCGGCATGTTCAGCCTCGCGACCACGGCAGCGAACTCGCTCAACGAACTCGCCGTATTACGCTTCATCACGGGGGTGGCGCTCGGCGGCCTGATCCCCAACATCATCGCCCTCGCGGCCGAAGTTGCGCCGAAGCGGCTGCGCGGCGTTTTCATCATTATCGTGAACTTCGGCCTCCCGGCCGGTTTTGCGGTGCCGGGCTGGGTCGCAGCCCTCTTGGTGCCTCACTACGGCTGGACTAGCATCATGCTCGTCGGCGGGTTGCTGCCCTTACTGGTGGCCGGCCTCGCCTGCGTCCTGCTGCCGGAATCGATCGCCTTTCTGATCAGGCGCGGCGGCCGCGATGGTGAGGTCAGGCGCCTGCTGAGAGCGATGCGGCCCGATCTGCCTATCGACGACGCGACTCCGTTCGAGGCACACGAGGGCGACCGCACGAGCCATCGCCCGAGCTCTCCGGCGCAGCTCTTCTCGGGCGGCCTCGCCTTCCTGACGCCCATCTTCTGGGTGGCCTACGCCGCCAACCAGTTCTCGAACTTCTTCACCTTGAGCTGGCTGCCCACCCTGCTGCAATCCTCGGGGCTGAACACGTCCGACGCCGGGGTCACAGCGTCGATGTTCTCGGTCGGCGGACTCGCGGGGGGCATCGCTCTCACGCTCGTCATCGACCGGTTCGGAGCCCTGCCTATGGTGTTTCTCTTCCTGGTCGGCGCGCCGCTCGTCGCCGCCATCGGCTTGGCCCACCTGCCGCCACTGGTTCTGGGAGCGGTCATCGCGGGCGCCGGCTTTTGTGTCACCGGTAACAACTTCGGCGCGAGCGCGGTCGTCGGCATGCTGTATCCGACCGCTATCCGCTCGCTGGGCGCCGGTTGGGCTCAGGCGTTCGGGCGGCTCGGATCGCTCGCCGCGCAGGTCATCGGAGGGCTGCTTCTGGCGAGAGGCGTTTCGATGGGGGAAGCCTACTTGGCGCCAGCGCTAGCGCTCGTTGTCGGAGCGGGAGCCTCCGGCATCTTCAACATCCTGTGCCATCGGCGCTTCGGCGGCTACCGCCTAGACGAGCCGCTGGTCGAGGCCGGAGGGGAGCGCGTCGGGGATGCGGGAGGCACTGCGGGCGCGGCTCCCAATCCGCCGACGATCTGGAGGATAAAGCCCGCCGGGCAAACCGAACCGCGCGGCGGCCGCTAAAGGGAAGGCAAGCTGTTGGAATCCGACCCTGTGGCACCCTCGCCATCGAGGCGTTCGCTCAACGTCCGGTCCGCCCAAGTCCGAGCATGGCACTCGAGCGGTTGGCATTGCGACCTGATGTGGTTGTCCCGGTTCCGAGCAATCCGTTCGGGCGATCGCCGTTCGGCCGCGGTCTTGGTGCTGGTGTTCTGCGGGACAGGACGCGTCCCTCACGCGTCGTGCCCGCGACAAGGGTCGCTCAGCCTGTCGTCGCCTTGATTGTAGACCAGCCTGCTGGACGAGACGACCGCGACACGGTTACTCCCATGACCGAACGGCGGGCATCGGGGTATCCTCCCTTACGCATCTGGCGCTCTCACGGCGTCCAGCCGCGTCGCGCACCATCGATGTGTTTGTTGTTAGCCGCAAAGCAGCGATCGGAGCGGTCCCGGCAGTGCATGTTTGGATCGATTCGACGTATCCTCGAGAACCCCAGACAGGGTGTCGAGTACGTCACGGTGCCTGCCTCAAGCCGATTGAGCGGCGAAGTATCCGATTTCCCAGTTGATCAGGTCGGAATGCTCCCACCCCGGATAGGCGGCAATGATGTTAGGCTTATACTCGGCGATGATCTGGTCGACGGTTTGCCCGTCTTGCCGACGCCGCCGAACCTCTCGCCCTACGGTCTCGATATGTGAGGCGAGGTTCAGCGCGATCTGGATATCACCGATGTCGCCGTGACCCGGCACCACTCGGGTGGGATCGAAAAGCCGAAAGCCGTTCAGGATCTCCACCCATCGAGCGCCGTCGATTTCATGGTCCTGGGGCGGGAACCAGGGAAAGATCGGGAACATGCGCTCTTCGATTAGGTCCCCCGCGAACAGAATCCGTTCTTTCGGCAGGAACACGACCTGGTCGCCGCGGGTATGGGCAGTGCCCCATGTATGGAAACTCACCCTGCGACCGCCGAGGTCCAGCTCCGCGCGCGGCCCGTCGTAAGTGAAGTGGGGCATGACGATCTTCGTCCCGTACAGCGCGGCGGCTGCAGCGGGAGTTTGCGTTTTCCGGAAGAGGTCGTTGTAGCGCGCGCCCTTTTCTTGCAATTCGTCGCGCTGAGCCTGATTGTAAACGATCGTCGCCTCGGGCCGAAACACTTGTGCGCCGTAGCCATGCTCCGGGTGAAAGTGGGTCACGGTCAGGAACAGGCGGCGGGTGCCGGCGATCCTGCGCGCGAGATCAAGCACCCTCTCACCATTTGCCGGCCCCAGCCCGCAGTCAACGATCAGAGCGGCATCATTGCCAAGAATAATACCGATATTGGGCACCAGCCAGATCCGATGGTCGCGAACTACCCAGACCCCTTCAGCAATCTCCTCCAGATTGGATGTGTCCACGGTCGGAGGCCGCGGGTCGATGAATTTAGGGTCGGCCCCTTGCGCCGCCGCGCGGAACCCGCTGCCGGCCAAGAGCGTCGCCGCCAGCGCAAAACTCCGCCGCGACATGGGAAGCGCTGCATGGACTCGGTCACTCCCGTTTTCGTCTGCCATCGGTCCTGTGTTCCTTTCTCGCCGAGCCCGTGTTGACTCCCGCTGGTTGAGAGTTAGGCGAGGAGCTCTTCCAGCCTGATGGGAAGCTCGCGCAGCCGTTTCCCGGTTGCATGGAAGACGGCATTGGCCACGGCGGCGTTCACGCCGACAATGCCGATCTCACCGATCCCCTTGATCCCCAGCGGGTTCACCTTGTCGTCCTGTTCCGGCACCATGATGATCTCGACGGAGGGCACGTCCGCGTTCACCGGGATCATGTAGTCGGCCAGGTTGTCGTTGATGTAGCGCGCCGAAGCGGCATCGATCTCGGTCGCTTCATGCAAGGCGGACGACAAGCCCCAGATCACCCCTCCCATGTATTGGCTGTGGGCGGTCAATGGATTGATGATTGTTCCAGAAGCGAACGCAGAGACGATCCGTGGGGCTCGAAGCTCCCGGGTGCGGTTGTGCACCCGCACCTCCACGCAATGGGCGCCGAAGGCGTACGCCGTGACGTCTTTGCGGCCCCCACCACGTGAGAACGTCACTTCACCGTCGTACAGCTTGGCAAGAGCGTTTGGAGGCAGGCCTTCGGGTACGTTTTCGGCGTAGACCTCGATCCGGCCGCCGACTCGGCCGATCGCCTTTTCCATGCTCTCGCTACCGGCGCCGGGACCCGTCAGCCTCCGCTCCACGAGCTTCAACGTCGCTGGATCGGACCCGTAGAAGGGGCTGTCGCTGGCCACGACCGCCGCCTGCGCGATGCGGCGCCTCACCTCCTCGCACGCTTTCACGGTGACATGGGTGGTCGAGGCGGCGTTGTTCGATCCGCCAGCCACGGTGACCGGGGGCAGATCGCTGTCGCCCAAGTACACCGTCACATCCTCGAGCCTCAGACCGAGCGAGTGGGCGAGGGTGATGGCAATAGTCGTGTAAGCACCGGTGCCGATCTCGTGCGCAGCCAAGCCAATCGTTGCCTTGCCATCCGGGGTGACGGACAGGCGCGCCACCGCCGGTGCGTAATTGGTGGGATAGCAGGCGGCGGCGCAGCCGTAGCCGACGAGCCACTCGCCGTCTTGCATCGAGCCGGGCTGGGCTCCACGCGCGCCCCATCCGAAGCGCGCCGCGGCCTGATCGAAGCATTGCATCATGGAGCGCGAGGAGAAAGCTAGTCCGGTGAGCGGATCGATCTGGGTATCGTTGACTCGGCGGAGTTCGATCGGGTCCATCGCCAGCGCATGGGCCAGTTCATCCATCGCGCTTTCGAGCGCGAACATATAGGGCGTCTCGGCCGGCGCTCGCATGAAGCCGGGCGTGTTGCGGTCGGCGTGGACGAGGTTCACCGCCGTGAATATGTTGGCACAGGCATACATCCGCGCAGTCGTGTCGACTCCAGCCACATTGTAGCCGGACGGGCGGGAGGTGACCTCCCAGCCCTCGTGGGAGAGCGAGGTGAGCCTGCCGTCCTTCGTCGCGCCCAGCCTGACATGGTGTCGCGTCTCCGCCCTGTAGCTCGCGATCGTGAAGCCTTGGCTACGGGTCGCCACCAGCTTCACTGGGCGGCCCAGGCGCTTGGCTGCAATGGCGATCCAGGCCGTGCGCGACGTGGCCTCGCCCTTGGAACCGAACCCGCCCCCGACGTAGCGCGAGATCGTACGCACGTTGGCGGGGTCGAGCCCGAGCTGCTTGGCGACCAGTACCTTCAGGCCCCACATGAACTGCGAGGGCTCGTAGATGGTCAGCTTCGGCCCGTCCCAGACGCAGGTGGTGGTGAACAGCTCGATGGGATTGTGGTGCTGCGTCGGGGTCTGGTAGCGGCCCTCGACCGTCACCGGCGCATCGGCGAATGCTGCCGCAGCGTTGCCCTTCTGGGGATCAGGGCCACGCGCCTTGTGCGGCTGGACGTCGGCGCCGCGCGAGTCGAAGGTGGCGCTGGGAGGCTCCTCGACGTACTCGATCTCGACATTGTTCGCCGCCTCGCGAGCGGCCTCATAGGTCTCGGCGACGATCACGGCGATGATCTGCCCGGCGTGCCAGATGCGGTCGCTTTCGAGGGTCGTGGTGGTCGGACCGCCATCGCCGCCGGGCGGCGGCTTGGCCAGGCCACCGACATTCCCGCAGGTCAGGACGTCGAGTACCCCGGGCACGGCGTTAGCGCGGTCGAGCCTGAAGGCGCCCACCCGGCCCCGAGCGATCGCGCTGGTCACGAGGTAGGCGAAGGCCGGATTGGCCAGGGGCTCGTCCGAGGCGTAGCGCGCGGCGCCCGTCACCTTCGCGACGCCATCGACGCGCGGCGTCGGCCTGCCGAACAGGTTGCCTGCTTCGCCTGCCATGTTCAGTTCCCCTGCGTCTTGGTGGGCATCGCCATGGCTTGCATCAGGGCGCGAACGAGGGTGCGCCGCCCCAGCTCCGGCTTGTAGTCGTTGTGGCCGTGGGTCACGGCCCCTTCCAGGGCCGCGCTCGCAGCGGCTTCGGCATTCCCTTCGCTCATGGGCTTGCCGACCAGGACCGCCTCGGCCTCGGGCGAACGCCACGGCCGGTAGGCCATGCCCCCGAGGCCGATGCGGGCGCGCCGCACGGTATCGCCGTCCATCTCGAGAGCGACGGCTGCCGATGCGATCGCGAACTCGTACGACGCGCGGTCGCGGACCTTCAGATAAAGGGAACGACCCGTCCAGCCTCCCGCCGGTACCCGGAACGCAATGATGACCTCGCCCGGCCTGAGGTTTGTCTCGATGTGCGGTTGTCCTTCCGGAGCCCTGTGCAGGGTTGCGAAGGGAATGAGCCGCGCGCCCTGGGGTCCGGTCAGCTCGACCTGCGCATCCAGGGCCGCGAGGGCGACGCCGAAGTCGCCGGGATACTGCGAGATGCAGCTTCGGTCGACGCCGAGCACGGCGTGGTTGCGGTTGGGCCCGGTGATCGCCGCGCAGCCGGAGCCGGGCCTGCGCTTGTTGCAGGCGGCCCAACTGGTATCGCGATAGTATGGGCAGCGCGTCCGCTGCAACACGTTGCCGCCCAGTGTCGCCATGTTCCGCAATTGGGCGCTAGCGGCCAGCTGAAGACTCTGAGCGATGGCAGGATAGCCGCTCAGCACGGCGGAATGGCTCGCCACGGCAGACATCTTCGCAAGCGCTCCGAGACGCAAGCCGTTCGGTCCCACCTCAATAGTGGCGAGGGAGGAGGCCAGGGGCGCGATGTCGACGACCCGCTCCGGCGTCAGGACGTCCAACTTCATCAAGTCGATCAGCGACGTCCCGCCGGCGAGGAACTGCACCGGCGCGTCCGTCTGGCCCTGCCCGGTCTGGGAACCGAGGCGCAGAGCCCCTGCTAGGTCGTCGGCGCGATCGTAGGCAACGGGGCGCATCAGGCGTGCTCCATCCGGTCGCGGGCCTGCTTGATCGCGGCGACGATCTTGGGATACGCGGCGCACCGGCAGAGATTGCCGCTCATGTACTCGCGGATGTCGGCGTCTGTGCCAGCATGACCCTCGCGCACGCAGGCGACAGCGGACATGATCTGGCCAGGGGTGCAATAGCCGCACTGGAACCCATCGTGGTCGATGAAGGCCTGCTGCATCGGATGCAGGGCGCCTTCCGTTCCGGCCAGCCCCTCGACGGTCCCTATCTCCCTACCCTGCGCCGCCACGGCGAGAGTCAGGCACGACAGCACCCGTTGACCGTCCACGTGGACCGTGCAGGCGCCGCATTGTCCCTGGTCACAGCCCTTCTTGGAGCCGGTGAGGTGCAGGTGCTCGCGCAGTGCATCGAGCAGCGACGTCCGCGTATCGACGATCAACTGGTGGTCTTGCCCATTGACGTTCAGCTTCATCGCCGCCCGACCTTTCGGGACCTGCGGAGACGACGGCGCAGACGGGGCCTCGGCCTGGCTGGCTATCGGGATTGCGACGAGGGCCGCCGCCCCGCCGAGCAATGCCCTACGGCTCGGTCCTTGCTTCTTGTCGTCCATCCCGATCTCCATCCGGTCGGACCGCGACCGATTCCACGACTTGGGCTTTCAGCAGAGCGCAGCGGAACCTCAGCTACAGAGCTGGGAACAGCGTGCCCTGGATGATGGTACGCGGGTCGGCACCGTGGTCCGCCTGGACGGTTTCGAAGGCTGCATCAACGATTACAGCCTAGATGACGTAGGGGCGCGGCTGAAATCGATTTAGGTTATGTGCGATCATCCATCAGAATGACGATGAGCTTGCACAGCGTGATCCGGCACCACGTGACCCTTGCGTCGCTCAGACGCTCGCCCGCTCCTCGTCACAGGGCACGAACAGGTCCGGGAAGCTGCTGACCTCGCGAGTCAGGCCTTGCTCGCGCGAGTAGCGCACCATCGCGTCCAAAGCGTCGGCGTTCTTGGCCGTGCCGTATGGCCAATAGTCCGCACCCATCAGCTTCCGCGTATCCGAGTAGCTCTGAAGCGACCAGGGCAGCGTGATCTGGAGCGCGTTGTCGTCCTCGATGGCGGAGTAGCAGGCCGCCTTGGCTTGCTCGAAGGCCTTGAACAGCGAGGATGCGATCCATGGGTTGCGCTCGAACACATTCCTGCGGATGCCGATGAGGTGCATGATCGGAAAGAGGCCCGTTCGACGGTAGTACGCCTGCTCCTCCGGCACGAAGTCCGGGAACAAGCGCCTCACGGGCGCAGCACCTGACAGGAAGCATGCGGGCGGCCTCGCGCTGACTATGCCATCGAGTTCCCCCCGCTCCAGAAGCCCGTCGAGCGTCTGGTCCGAGGGGATGGGGCGCACGTCGAGGGGAGGCTCGAAGGTCAGCCCGAACTTCTCGCGCCGACCCGGCTGGAGGAGACCCCCGGTGCGCCAGGAGATCTGTTCCGCCTTGACCTCATAGACGTCCGACAACATGCCGCGAACCCAGAGAGCGGCCGTCATCTGATACTCGGGCACCCCGAGCGTCTTGTTCCGCAGGTCTCCAGGTAAGGAGATGCCGCGGTCGGTCCGGACGTAAATGGCCGAGTGCCTGAACATTCTGGACACGAACACGGGTATGCCTACGTAGGGCGAGATGTTCCGTTCGGAGGTGATGATGTGACTGCTCATCGACAGTTCTGTGACGTCGAACTCCGCGCGGCTGTAGGCGCGGCTGAAGATCTCCTCGGCCCCCAACGGCAGCACGGTCACGTCGCAGCCCTCGACCCGAACGCTCCCCGTCATCAGCGCGGTGACGCGGTCATAGGGGCGACAGGCGATGGTGAGTTGAAGCGTCATGTCTGATTCTCGACTGCATCGATCGCATCCTTTAAGGCGCGGCTTCGGGGGAAAGCCGACCGCGCTCTGGACGCACCAGAAGATCACCGCCCTCCGGAGGACGCGTGCCGATGAGCAGCCCCCGAGGTCTCCAGCACGATCAGGGCGGTCACGTCAGCGCTGCTGCGCTTCACCCTGACGTTGGGGATCGCTGCAACCGGCCTTCAAAATAACGCATCTCCAGCGCCGCTCCTCGTGATGTCAACCGCTGTCACACCAGCACGCCGATGGCATGGCGTGGCCCGCCCCATCACGGCCGCTGCAACCTGAAGCGCGCCTTTCGCAGGCCGATTAGAGGTGAGTGGCTCCGCCATCGAGATTCAGGGACTGACCCGTCATGAACCCGGAGCCATCGGATGCCAGAAAGAGCACAATCCCGACGAGATCGCTTGGCACCTGAGCCCGGGGCACGCACTGCAACGCCGTGATGCGGGCGCGTTGCTCGGGCGTCACGGTTTGTCGTGGTATCTCGGTCTCGACCGCTCCGGGAAGGATCGCGTTCACGGTGATGCCGTCCTTGCCGAGTTCGCGCGCCATGGACCTGGTCATACCGATCAGGGCCGCCTTGGAGGTAGTGTAGTGCAAGTAGTTAGGTCGGCCTAGCAAGATGCTACCCGAAGACATGTTGATGATCCGTCCCCATCCGGCTTGCCGCATTTGCGGAAGCACAGCACGGCAGCACAGCATGGCGCCGGTGACGTTGACCCGCAGGACCGCATCCCATTCTTCGAGAGGAATATCCTCGAACGGGCGCATGGCAAGCGTCGAGAAAATGCCAGCGTTGTTGATCAGGACGTCTATGCGGCCGAGCTCCAGGACCGTTTTCTTGGCCATTGCGTCGACAGATGTCGGATCGGCAACATCTGTTTCGACGGCCAGAGCACGGCCGCCCGCTTGCCGGATTTCTTCGGCGACGGCTCGCCCGCGTTCGGCGTTCCGCTCCGCGATGACCGGAATAGCGCCGGCTTGGGAGAGCGCCTTGGCGAACGTTCGGCCGAGCCCCTGGCCAGCACCCGTCACGACGACGACGCGATTTGCCACGCCCGTGAGCGCGCCAACGTCAGTTGTATCCGAGGAAGACATGAGTGCACCTGAATTCGCGACGCGTTATTGCGCATCTACCGTCGCGCCTATTAGCTTAACCAGCTTATGCTTCAGCTCGCCTTTTCTGAGCCGAGCAGTTTCAGGCGTGCCGGCTACTGTCGACCGGCTTTGTCCGAAGCCTTAAGCCAACCGAGCGAAGCAGCAATGCCGGTCGTGTGATCCTCGGCGAGATCGGATCCGAGCCGTCCCGAAGTTCCCACGGATCTCGCTGACCTTTACCAGCGCATTTTTCGGACACCGCGATTTCGGCAAGGATCTGTCCAAAATCCACGATCGCATGCATGCGGACTCCTCCCTCGATCGGCCCTCAGTCGGCCCCGGCTCACTGCAGTTGCCGGCTCGATTGCAGGAGCATCAGAATAATTGGCGCGGAGGCAAAAAGAACCTGGGCGGAGCCATAAGTCCAGTGTGAAAATTTTCAGTAATGTATAACTTTTTTTCATAGTGCGTCAGGTCAGGCACAAGTGCGCGCCGTGTCGAAAGGTGCACCTCTCCGAGCACCTGAGAATGCCCGACATTACACAGGATCTCGGCAACCATCGGGGACCTACAAACGTCCCGCATGTGATCACGATCCACATGGAAGGACCAAATCTCATCCACTGGGATATAAACTATCGGAATAGTCAAGTTCTGATTTCCGATGCCGCGAATGTTGCAGGTGACGCTATCAAAATCGGGCCGCTAGCGCGCCAGCTAGGCTCCGGTTTCCCGACGTTTGAGTGTTGGGCCGAGGGAAGCCTCTGCTCGATTGGCGCGACTTCGAATGCGCCCAAGCCGCTGCTTTCGATGTTTGACAACAATAAACTCCCTCGGAGGAAAACGATGCATTTAGGCGTGGACATCGGCGGTACTTTCACCGACCTCGTTCTCCTGAACGACAAGGGTGAACTGACGACCACCAAGGCGCTTTCTACCCCGGGAGAGCTGGAAGTCGGCGTGTTCAATGCGCTGCAGGATGCCGCGGACCAGAATGGCATGACGGTCGAGGAGTTGTTCACGAAGGTGACCACCTTCGGTCACGGCACGACCCAGGCAACCAACGCGGTGATCGAGCGCACCGGCGCGCGGACCGGCCTGCTGGCGACGCGCGGCTTCGGCAGCACGCTGTCCCTGCAGCGGCTCATGGGATTTACGGCGGGGGTCCCCGTCGACCGGCTCGGCTGGTACTCACGGCGGCGAAATCCCCATCCGATCGTCCCGCCCCGCTTCGTGCGCGAGATCCGGGAGAGAGTCGACCTGGCCGGAAAGGTCCTGATCCCGCTCGACGAGGAGGACGTTCGGAAAGCGGTCCGCGAACTCATCGACGAGGGCGTGGAGACCTTCGCGGTCTCCTTCCTCTGGTCGTTCCACAACGCCGAGCACGAGCGGATCGCCGGCCGGATCATCCGCGAGATGGCGCCCAAGGCGTACCTCAGCCTCTCAAGCGAGGTGGCACCCGTCATCGGAGAGTATGAGCGGACCGCGACGACCGCGCTGAACTCCTATCTGGCTCCGAAGGTCGTATCCTACCTCTGCGGGATCGAGCAAATGCTGCGAGACCGGGGATTCGAAGGTGCTTTCTCCATCATGAACTCGGCGGGCGGAGTTATGCCCGTGGCAGAGGCCGCGCGCCGCCCGGTCACGCTGGTGATGTCCGGCCCGACGGGCGGCGTCATGGGATCGGTCCACGTCGGCAAACGCCTCGGCTACAAGAACATCATCGCGACCGACATGGGCGGCACCTCCTTCGACGTCGCCATCGTGGTCGACGGGAAGCCGCTGACGACGAAGAACCACGAAGCGGGCGGCTTCCACATCGCGACTCCGATGGTCGAGGTGAGGTCGATCGGCGCGGGCGGTGGCTCGATCGCCCGCGTCATCGATGAGCAGCTGAAGGTCGGCCCCGACAGCGCCGGCGCCCGTCCCGGCCCCGTCTGCTACGGCCGTGGGGGTACCCTAGCGACCGTGACCGACGCCGACATCGTGCTGGGTATCATCGATCCGTTGACCTTTCTGGGCGGCAAGATGAAGCTCGACAGGGAGGGCGCCGCGAAGGCCATCGAGGAGCAGATCGCGAGACCGCTGAACCTCTCGACCGAGCAGGCCGCCGCCGGTATCCGACGCATCGTCGACTCGCAGATGGCCGACACCCTCCGCGAGGTGACGATCGGCCGGGGCTACGATCCCCGCGACTTCGTGATCTTCGCCTACGGCGGTGCCGGGCCGGTGCACTGCGCCGGATACGGCGCCGAGCTGGGCGTGCCGAAGATGATCGTGCCGGTGACCTCGATGGCGCACTCGGCCTATGGCGCCCTCGCCGCCGACGTCCAGTATTCAAGCGAGCGCTCGCTGCTGATGCGGGGCGGCGGCGGCACGCTGCCCACTTGGCATGGCCTGGACGCCGCGCGGATCGAGGATGCCTTCGCGCAACCCGAGCTGGACTGCTTCGCCGCGATGGAACGGGCCCAGGTCGCCCGTGGCGATGTGGAGGTTATCCGCGCGGTCGATATGCGCTACCGGCGCCAGACCAACGATCTCGTGATCCCCGCGCCGGAGCGGCCGTTCACCGAGCAGGCGCTCCGGGCGCTGGTCGAGCGCTTCGAGGAGAACTACGAGCAGGTCTATGGTAAGGGCTCGGCGTTCCGAGAGGCCGGCGTCGAGCTCACGAACGTCCGGGTCGAGGCCTTCGGACGTTCGCGCCGGCCCGAGCTCGACGTGAGCCAGCGCGGTGGGGCGAAGGGCCCCAACCACCGCGACATTTTCGAGCCCATCGCCGACGCGTGGATGCGGGCCGAGGTCCACAACTGGCGAGACCTCCCCAAGGGAGCAACTATTCGAGGTCCGGCCGTGATCGAGCATCCGGAGACATCGGTCTTCGTCGCCGCCGGACAGACAGCAACGGTCGACGACAGCAGGAACATCACGATCGAGCAGGGAGAGTGAGATGACGCAGCCGATGAAGATCAACCCGATCACCTTCGAGGTCGTGAGGAACAAGCTGCAGGCCATCACCGAGGAGCAGGCGATCACGCTGAAGTCCGTCTCTGGCTCGCCGGTTGTGACCGACGCTACGGACTTCAACAACGGGCTTTATCTCGCCGACGGCTCCATCGTGACGATGGGCCCCCAGGTGATCTTTCACACCGGGACGATGTCGACCGTCATCCGCTCGATCATCGACAACTTCTCGGAGAACCCGGGGATCGCCGAGGGCGACATGTTCATCCTGAACGACCCCTATCGCGGGGGCCTCCACCAGCCCGACATGTCCATCGTCGCACCGGTGTTCTACGAGGGCCGGCACGTGGCCTGGGCAGGATCCTGCGCGCACGAGCTCGACGTCGGCGGGATGAGCTTCGGCTCTTGGGCGCTGGGCGCCACCGAGATCCAGCAGGAGGGGATGCTCCTGCCGGGCATCAAGATCGTCGAGGACGGCGTACTCCGCCAGGACCTCTGGCAGATGATCATGGGGATGACTCGGCTGCCGCAGGTGCTGGGCCTCGACCTCAAGGCAATGATCGCAGCCAACAACGTGGCCGTGAAGCGACTGACCGAGCTGATGAAGCGCTACGGCGCGGACCAAGTCCAATCCATCATGCGCGAGGAGATCGCGACGACGGAGCGGCAGATCCGGCAGACCCTCTCCGAGCTCCCGGACGGCATCTACCGGGCCCGCGACTACATCGAGCACGACGGCCATTCCAACGTGCTGTACCGAGTCTGCGTAGCGGCGATCAAACGCGGCGACAGCCTGACGATCGACATGACGGGCACGTCTCCGCAAGCGCCTGGTTTCATCAACTGCACCGGTTCGGGCATGAAGGGCGCCGCCTTCGCCGGGCTGCTGCCGATCCTAGCGCCGACGTTCCGCTGGAACGATGGCATCATGCGGGCAATCACGTTCGTCGCCCCGGAGGGCATCCTGTGCAACGCGTCCTGGCCCGCGCCTGTCTCGGGCGCCACGATCTCCACCGCGTGGATCGTGCAGAACGTCGTCGTCACCGCCGTGTCGCGCATGGTGGCGTTCTCGCCGAAGTACGCGACCGAGGGGCAAGGCGTCACGAAGGGCCACATGACCGTGATGACCCTCTCCGGCAAGGACAGAGACGGCGGGACGTTCGGCACGTTCCTGCTCGACGCGACGGCCGGCGGTGGCGGGGCCTTCATCGATCATGACGGCCTCAACGGTTCAGGCGATCACTGCGTGCCGCGCCCCTCGATCGCCAACGTCGAGTCCAGCGAAGCTGGCGGCCCCTTCCTATACCTCTACCGATCATTCGTGCCCGACACCGGCGGGCCCGGTCGGACCCGGGGGGGCACCAGCACCTCCGTCGCGATCGTGCCCTACGAGACCGACGGGATTGATGCCATGCTCGTTGGGCACGGTATCGAGGTCCCGAACTCGACCGGCCAGTCAGGGGGCCTGCCGGGGTCTTGCGGACGCAACTTCGTGCGCCGCGACGCTGGGGACAGCCGTACCATCGTGGGCTCGGCTAACAACCTCGAGGAGATGCTTGCAGGCGGGGTCGAGGAACTGGGTCCCAAGCCCGGCAGCATGCACGTCAGCAACCGTGACGTCCTCGGGTATGCCTTCCAGGGCGGCGGCGGCTTCGGCGACCCTCTCAAGCGGGAGCCGGACGCAGTGCTCGCGGACGTCATTGACAGGCACGTCAGCAAGCGTGCCGCCGCTGACCTTTACGGCGTCATCCTCAAGGACGGTCGACTCGACGCCGAGGCGACCGGCAAGCAGCGCACGGCTCTACGCGCCGCGCGCCTCGGAAAGGCTCCCGCGCGTCAGGCTGTGAGCGGCGACATCCGGATCAAGGGGGACCGGTTCTCCTGTTCATGCGGCTGCGACCTCGGGCCCGTCACCGGCGATTGGAAGCGGAGGTCACGGACGCGAGCCGTGCCTGCGGCGGCCTACGGCCCTCACGTCCGGACCCACGCCGAGCTCGAACTGCGGGAACACTTATGCGACGACTGTGGCTCGCTCCTGGAAGCCGAAGTCGTCCGAAAGGACGAGGAGTCGCTGGTCAGCTTCGCGCTCCACGCGTGAGGCACACGGGCGGCGAACGTGTTGGGACATCCCCGACGCTTGGACCAGGAATGCGGTATCCGATCGGGTCGGAATCGCCGGTCACAGCCTGCGTGGCCTTGAGCAGGCATCCGCGGCCGATCCCCTGACCGGCCACGCCGCGTGTCGCGGTTTGTGCGGGCCAGCCGTGTCCAGGCTATGACAGTGCGGTGATCGCGCAGCTCTCCGTGCACGGGTGCTTCGCGCCAGGACGCGCACCGACCCAATCGTCGAGCGGGCCGGCCGATTGGCCGGTTAAACTGGCACAGTCCGCCGTCGGTACCCGGAGGTCAAAGGTGTGCGCAAGTGGGTCGACACGTTCAGCGACGGCGTTGCCACAGGCCCGAGCGGGATGCGCGCATCGCCGGCTGGGTCCGCCGATGCGGCTACGGCGCCAGACCAACAAGCGTCGAGCTGGCCAGCCACAGACGCTCTTGCAGGTTCTGATCATAGGAAACGGCGGGAGACCGATGTTCCGCTTGTTTGATAAAGTACTTGCCTGTGGTTGCCGCGACACTTGGAGCAGTGGCAAGGAAGATGGCCATCTGAGCGCCCTGCTCCGGCGTGAGCAGAAACCGCTTGATGAGGCGCAGGAAGGGCTTGGCGAAGCCCGGCGCGATGTCGTCCACGATCTCCGTGCCGACCAGCCCAGGATGCAAGGCGTTAAGAGCGACGCCGGCGCACGCCAGGCGCCGGGCCAACGCATAGCCGCACATGACCATGGCCAGCTTGCTCCGGCCATAAACCTGCATCGGCTCGAAGTGCTGCTCGCTGTGCAGATCGTCAAGGTCGAGGGCGACCGGCTTGGCCCGGCCGATCTTGATGCTTCGGCTGTCCGCCATGGCCTCGGACGCCACGTTGACCACGCGGGACGGCGCACCCGCCTTAAGCTGGTCCAGGAGCAGGTTCGTCAAGAGGAACCACGCGAGATGGTTGACGGCCAGGGTCAGTTCGATGCCATCCACGCTCAGCCGGCGCTGCTGGACGTGGACACCTGCGTTGTTAATCAGGACGTGCAGGGCGGGAAAGCGCGCCTGGAAGTCGGCGGCCAGGCGGCGGATCGCGGATTGATCCGACAGGTCGGCGGACAGAGCCTGGATGGATTGGTTCCCGGTAGCCGCGGCGATCTCCAGCCGCAACGCCTCGCCCTGGTCCGGGGTCCGGCAGACCAGCACCACTGTGGCGCCGCGGCGCGCGAGATCGGCCGCGATCACCCGCCCCATGCTCCCGTGCGCCCCGGTCACCAGGCACACTTTGCCTTGCATGGATGGTGCTTCGGTCACGTCAGGTCACGACTTTCGGCGTCTGGCGGATGAAGGTACCGGCAGCGGCTTCGCGCAGCAGGAAGTCGGCCAAGTCGGCGCGGGACACCTTTGAAGTCAGCCTAATTTTTAGGTCCATCCCGGCCCGGTAGGTGCCGTTGCGCGAGCCATTGGTCAGCGCGGGCGGGCGCACGATGGTCCAGTCTAGGTCCGTCGCGCGGATCAGGGCCTCCATGCCCTCCTTGTCCCGCATCTTGGGCGCCAGCATGAGCCAAACAGCCAGCGCATAGAGCGATTGGTCGTGACTGTCGGCGGCGCCGTGGGCGCTCACGGCAAGCAGGCGGCGAACGCCGTGCCGGTTCATCGCAGCCAGGATTGCCCGGGCACCCTCTGTGCAGACCGAAACCGGCCCCTTCTCGTTGGTTCCCAGCGCGCTGATGGCGGCGTCCTGGTCACGAACGGTCTCGTCCACGGCCTCTTGCTGACCAATGCTGCCGGCTACAATGCGCAGGTGGTCATCGGTGATGGCAAGCCGTCCCGGGTCGCGGGCCAGGACGCTGACGCCGTGCCCGGCCTTCAAGGCTTGCTCAACGACCTGGCGCCCGGTGGCACCCGTGGCACCGAATACGGCGATGTGCATATTGACCTGCCTTCCAACACTATCATTTGGAGCATCAAAGTATGCCCGGGCAAAACACAGCCACTCTTTACTGTTGCCATCGGCCGAAGCTTCGGGCGAGTTCGTCGCTGGCGCGCGCCAGCAGCCCCGCGTTTACGCCAATTGCGGCGAAGACGGTGCCGAGGTCCAGGCAGCGCTCCGCGAATATTACATCGCTGGTCAGGATGCTAGCTGGCTTTCCAGCGCCAGAGATCCGGCCGATCGCGCTCTCGATTTTGCAAACAACATCCGGATGCGATAGGTTACCGACATGGCCCAAGCTCGCCGCGAGGTCGCCAGGACCGACGAAGACGCCGTCGACTCCGTCCACCGCGCAAATGTCATCTAAGGCATCGAGACCGGTCTGCGTTTCGATCTGGACGAGCAGGCAGATTTCCCGGCTGGCGTCTGTGGGATATCCGGGCACCCGCCCGAACCTCGTCGCACGCGTCAGTGCCGAGACGCCGCGGATGCCTTCCGGCGGGTAGCGCACGGCGGCCACGGCTGCTCGTGCCTCGTCCGCGTTCTGCACGTAAGGGATGAGCAGGCTCTGGGCACCAAGGTCGAGGAAGCGCTTGATCAGCACCGGATCGTTGGCGGCCGGGCGCACGACCGGCGACACGTTAGGATAGCCGGACAGGGCCTGCAGTTGTGTGAGCACGGTGAGCGGGTCGCCTGGCGAGTGCTCTGTGTCGAGCAGGAGCCAGTCGAACCCAGCCCCGGCGACGACCTCTGCGGCATAGCCCGTGGAAAGCGTCGACCACAGGCCAATCTGCCTCGTTCCGCGTAGGATCGCCTGCTTGAACCGGTTGACGGGTAGCTCCATCAGACGAACGAAACGCCGATGGCGCCGAGCGGACCGTAGTCCGCCTGAATCACGTCCCCCGCGGAGACGTCCACGGGTCGCGTGAATGAGCCCCCGAGCACGATTTGGCCCTTCTTCAGCCCGGTGCCGACCTCGTGGAGCTTGTTGACCAGCCAAGCGATACCGGTTGCCGGGTGGCCCATGATCGCAGCTGACACCCCCGATTCTTCGATGATCCCGTTCTTCGAGAGGGTCGCGCCCACCCACCGCACGTCAACGTCATATGGTCTGACCGGACGTCCGCCGACCACGATCGCGCCGAACGCGGCGTTGTCGGCGATGGTGTCGACGATCGAGCGCGGTACCTCGGTGCGATAGTCGATGATCTCCAGCGCCGGCACGATCACCTCAGTCGCGCGCATAACGTCATAGATGCGCTTGCCCGCTCCCTCGAGATCCTCGCCCATGACGAAGGCCAGTTCCACCTCGAGTCTCGGCTTCAGGAAACTTCCCGCTACCAACACGGCCCCATCGTTGTAGAGCGCATCGTCTAGGATGCGGCCGTAGTCAGGCTCCCTCATCTTCGATGCCACCTGCATCGCCCGGCTAGTCAGACCGATCTTGTGCCCGGCGACCTGGGCACCGGCGGCGATCCGCGCCGCCGCCCAGAGGTCCTGCACGCGGTACGCGTCCTCGATCGCCATCTGCGGGAAGAGGCGGCTGAGCTGAGGCGTGGGAACCTTGGTGCGCTCGGCGGTGAGGATCGCCTCGGCGGCCTGGCGGTGCTGGGCGTCAGTGAGCAAAACCGGAACTCCTTGCCTGCATAATTATGACGTGACAATCGGGTGTACTCGCGGGAGCTGGCTGCACCAGCGGCTCGGCCGCCCCCGAATACAACTGGGCTGGGGAGGACGGCCATGCAGTCAGGTGCCTTCAGAGGCCCCATCGGTTTCGGCGACGCAGTCAATCTCCAACATGAAGTCGCGACGCGGCAGCAGGGCTCCGATAGTGGTGCGGGCCGGCCAGCGCGAGGGATCACGACCGAAGAACTCCTGGTAGATCTCGTTCATCTGATCGAAGTCACTGCGGTCCTCGAGATAGACGTTCACCTTGACGATCCTATCGATCGAGCTGCCGGCATACTCAAGGGCGCGCAACAGGTTGGCCATGGCTAGTCGCATCTGCGCCGGGAAGTCTCCCTTTGGCACTTGTACGCTGTCATCATAGCCTGGAAACCCTGACACGAAGATCAGGTTTCCGGTCCTCACGGCATTGGAGTGCGGCGACTTGGAGCGGGGCAAGGATGGATTGTTGAAGATCGTAGGCGCCATAGTATCTCCTTGGGACAGTGCGAAAGGCCGGGCGCCATAGCATGACCGGCTTTGAGAAAAGCCCGAAGCGCAGCCGCGGCTTTTCCGGATCATGCAGAGAAAGAAGAACGTCTTGATCGCTCTCCGGCTGAACCGCTCTCATCTAGAGGACAGCATCGGGGATGGCACGCCAGACAGTCGGGATACGCCGGTCGGTATGGGAAGCCCAAGCCTTCCAAGCCGCCTGCACCTGCACAAGATCGGTCTCGATGTCCGTGACTTGCCACTCGCCCCTAAACTCCAACCTCCCCTCCTCGTCGTACCACTCCAGGGCGTCGATCTCGCCGGGGATCCGGCGGCGCTCTATCACCAAGCCGATGCAGCCATCGGAACGCTGCGGCGAATGGCGGACGTGAGAGGGCAGCAAGTACATTTCCCCTTCCTTGACTGAGACCGTACTGCGCTCACGGGTGACCGGGTCGATAAGGTTGAGTCTAAGGTCGCCGCGAAGTTGGATGAAGAGTTCCTCGCCTGGATCGTCGTGATAGTCCGGGCGATAATTCGGTCCTCCAACCATCATGATGAGCAGGTTCTCCCACGCTCCCTTCCAGAATTCGCGATTTCCGATCGGAGGCTTGAGGACGTCCTTGTTGGCGTCGATCCAGGCGTTCAGATCGATGGGTTCGCGCTTGACGATCGTCATGGGATCCTCAGTTTAGGGACGGTGCGGAGAGGTACCGTCGGCACCTCCGGCCCGCAGGTTCGTCCGGGCAAACGGCACGTCGGTGGTCGATCAGTCGAACTCACTCCTCCTTGACGATGGCGCGGGATGTCGACCAGACGCCGTAGATCTCCACCAGACGTCCTCGCAGCCAGCCCGGCTTGGGCCGCAGGGTGGGCAGCGCAAGCATGACCAGCACGAATGAGCCGGTTGCGAGCTTGAGGTCGGATGGAGGGAATCCCATCGAAAGGCACAGCGACACAAGCTGAAAGTAGACAACGGCTCCCGCGACGGGCGCGATGAGCTGGCGCAGGACAGAGCGTGGGGGGACGACGGTCTCGCCGATGATCACGGCCGCAAGCCCCCCCACTAGCACGCCGATGCCGATGTTCACGTCGGCGTAGCCCTGCGACTGCACCAGGAAGGCGCCGCCCGTTGCGGCGAGGCCGCCGGCCAGCCCCACGCCAAGCAGGGTGATCGCGTTGGTGTTAATCCCCTGCGCCTCGGCCATCGTGGGGTTGGAGCCGGTGGCCCGGAAGGCGGCGCCTTTTTCGGTCTGCATGAACAGGTACAGGAGCAGCAGGACCATCAGCAGCGCCAGCATTAGGAAGGCGGTTTTCACGACCAGTGGGTTCGCCAAGCCCGCGAACGTGGAGAATACGTTGAGGTAGGCGAACAGGGCGATGTTCGATCGGCCTAGGATTCGGAGGTCAACGCTGTAGAGCATGGTGACCACCAGAATGCCGGATAAGAGCGAGTTGATCCGGAAGCGAATGTTCACGAAGGCCGTCACGCTGCCGGCCAAGAAGCCGGCGGCAGCCGCCACTGCAACCGCGACGGCCGGCGAGGCCCCGGAGACGATCAGCTGGCCGCAGATGCAGCCCCCAAGTGGAAAAGCCCCCTCGCTGGTCAGGTCCGGGAAATTGAGGATGCGGAACGTGATCACGATCCCAAGTGCGACGAACGCGTAGATCAGGCTCTGCGCCAACGTGACCGGAACCAGGTGCCAGAATGTATGGAGGAACGTCATAGCTTGCTCGCGAGCAGGATCTTGTCATCGGGAATCTCGAACTTGCTCACAAGGTCCGGCACCGTCAGCGCGGCCTTCTCCTGACCGCTGATAAGCAATCGGATCCGCCCGGCGTCCATCATGATCAGACCGGTACCGTAATCGGTCGCGTGCTGCATGTTGTGCGTCACCATGAGCGCCGTGAGTCGGAAGCCTCGCACGCAAGCCACGGTCGCCTTCATGATCTGCGCCGCCGTTTTCGGATCGAGCGCGGCCGTGTGCTCGTCCAATAGGAGCACGTCCGGCTCGCTGCCGATCGCCATGATGAGGGACAGTGCCTGGCGCTGGCCGCCTGAGAGCAGGCCAACCACGGACCCCAACCGGTTCTCCAAACCCAAGCCCAAGACCGCTAGTCTGTCTCGGTAACATGCTATCCGAGTAGGGGTGAGCCCACGGCGCCAGGAGCGCTTCCTGCTGCGGAACTCGGCCAACAGGAGGTTTTCCTCCACGGTCATGCTGGCGGCGGTGCCGAGCATGGGATCCTGGAACACCCGGGCGACGTGCCGAGCTCGGCGGTGCACGGGAGTCGAGGTGACGTCGGCCCCTTTGATCCGAATGGTCCCGGCATCGGGAACGATCCTGCCGCCGACGATGTTCAGCAGGGTCGACTTGCCGGCTCCATTCGAGCCGATGATGACGTAAAAACCCCCCGGTTCGATGTCGAGATCAATCCCATCTATGGCAATTCTCTCGTCGGGCGTGCCGACCATGAAGGACTTGCGCAGGCTGCGCACGGAGAGAGCTGGAACCCACGATGCCGGTTCGGTCATGGAACGATGCACCCGCAATCCGCGAGGAAGGCCGGCACGCCCATGTTCATCTGAGCCAGCTGCTTGCTGCTGACTACGATGCCGTAGTCGCCCTTGCTGGGCACCATCGGGGCGATGGCCGAGGTCTGCTCGCCGCGCAACACCCGGCCCAGGATCTTGCCGGTGTTCCGCCCAACGCCGATATAGTCGACCGCGTAAGAGGCCAGCGCCAAGTCGCTTTTTACCGGCGCCGGATCCGAGTTTACGATCGGGATTCCAACACTGCCGGCGGCTGCCGCGACGGCCGGTATTGCGGGCTGGATCAGGTTGGAGCCGCCGACGTAGATCGCGTCGGCCTGCTCCCGGAGGCTGGTGACACGGATCGGGATGTCGCCGACGTTGTCGATCCCGACCTCAACTATGGTGAAGCCGAACTCTGGCGCTGCCTTCTTGAAGTGCTCGACCAGGGCGCGATCATTGTCCTCGCCCGGATTGTAGGGGATCCCGAGCCGCGTGGCCTTGGGCAGCAACTGACGCGCGAAGGCCAGGACCAAGCTTGCATCCTGCAGGTCTGAGGCGCCTGTCATGTCCGGCGCGCCCTGAGTCCAGGAGGGCACGAGCTTCGCGGCGACGGGGTCGGTGACGGCTGAGAAGACCACCGGGATGCGCGAGCCGGCGAGCACCTGCTTGGCGGCTTGACTGACCGGAGTGGTGATGGTCACGATCGCGTCAGGCGACGCCCCGCTCAGCTTCGTGAGGAGCTGCGGTACCAAGGATGTGTCGAAGTTGACCTGGTCGTAGTCGTAAGCGATTGACTTGCCTTCGAGGAACCCTTCCTGCTGCAGTTCTGCCTTAAGCGAGGTCACAACTTGGTCGAGTTGTGGCGCCAAGCCGAACTGGGCGATTCCCACCCGCTTCATGTCGGCGGCCCGCGCGCCGCTCACGATCAGGGCGGCGGCCAGGACCAAGGCCGTCCGTGTCGGAATATTCATGTAAGTCTCCATCGTTCGTAAACTTAGGCTGTCCCGAACTCGGACTGGCTGCCGGTGGCAACGCAGCGTTCGCAGCGGGTTCGTCCGTCCGGCAACCTGAAACGCGCCGCCTTACAGGCGGGTACGCACCGTCCACAGTTCGGGGAAGATCCGCTGATCGACCACCGCTCGCAGCCATCCGACGCCCGCGGAGCCACCGGTTCCAGGCTTCATGCCGATGATGCGCTCGACGGAGGTGAAGTGGCGGTACCGGTACTGCGAGAATGCATCCGAGAACGCGATCAAGCCTTCGCCGAGCAGATAGAGGTCGTTGCGCGCGGTCGGGTCCGCATAGACCTTTAGCCAAGCCGCTTCGACGCTTGGATCGGCCCTGTAAGGGAGTGACCAATCGCGCGAAAGGCATTCGGGGGCGATGGCATGCCCACGCCGTGAGAGCAGGGCGCCGACCGCGTCCCATATGCTAGGCTCGTTCAGGCTGTCCTGGATCGCCGGCCAGATATGGGGGAGGTTCCGGTGAGCCGTCGCTAGCCGGACATTCTTGTTCCCAAGGACGAACTCTACATGCCGGTACATGAATGAGAGCTGGCCCGAAGCAGCGCCGAGGAAGTCGCGGAACACCTTGAAGCCGGCGGGGCTGATGGTCGAGAGCACGTCCCAGGATCGGCCGATATAGACCATGATGGCTTCAGCCCGCTTCAGGATCTCCAGCGCCCCGGGAACCTCGTTCGCCTCGATCTGCCGCTTGGCGTTGAACAGCTCATAGTGCAGAGCCTTGAATAGCAGCTCCTTTACCTGCCCCATGATGATGAAGCACATCTCGTCATGACCGCTGCTGCGCGGGTACTGCAACGAGAGCAGGAGATCGATGCTGGAATAGTCCAGATAGGGATTGCTGCGGCCTTCGAAGTCTACCTCGGGCAATCCCTCGTTCAGGGCGGCGGCCTGCTCGCGCTCCGCATCGCTCCCCATCCGCATCGCGCGCGGATAGGCGGTCGCCTGGACCCCGGCCGGATCGAGGACGATTGGCGTATGACCTTCCATCTTCATGACGCCGCACCGGCCAACGCTGGCCCGCCCCGGATCTGAGTCAGAACCGCCTGACCCAGCGAGCTGCGCGGATCGGCGAGCTTGAAAACGATATCGAAATGGTTGACCCTGGGAACCTCGAAGTCCTGCGTTGGGAAGCCGGCCTTCCGCAGCACTGCGGCATAGGCACGGCTCTGCCGCTGACTTTCGGCGGTCTCTGCCTCACCCCAGGCCACGATGATCGGCACAGGACCGCCATGAAGGCGGAGCAGCGGGCTCAACGCGGCTGCCGTGTCGTCAGAAAGGCCGAGCGCCCGGTTGATATAAGTCGGGACCAGGGGCCGGAGATCGTATACGCCGCTAAGCAGCACTGCGCCGGCAAGCGGCGGTGGACTGTCAGGGGCACCTCCGCCAGCATAGTCCCGGAGCAGCAACATCGCGGTGAGGTGCGCGCCAGCCGAGCTGCCCGCCACATGGACCCGATCGCGGTCGAAGCCGAGCGCCGACGCATGGTCCAGCAGCCAGCGCAACGCGCGCCGGCATTGGTCGACTATCTTTTCGAGGCTCGCGGATGGCGCCAAGTCGTATTCGATCGCTGCGTAGGAAATACCAGCAGCCAGAGCCCGAGGCGCGGCGAAGAGCGAGTCGGCCCGCGATCCCTCTTGCCAATACCCGCCATGAATGAACACCAGGAGTGGCGAATTACGAGTTCCCGACGCGAAATATTCGAAAACCTCGTTCGGCCCATCGCCCCACCCCAGCGTGCGGCCCACGGGCACTAAGCTTTGACCAGTCCCCTTCGTCGCACACCGCACCACGCGGCGACTTCGAACGCCGTAACTGCGGATTAGCGCTGGGAAGTCGCGCACGCGGCTGCTGGGCGAATACTCTGTCTCCAAACGCTCCAGCGACCATGAACGCCACTCATCGAAAGCTGACTCGGGTGTCGGCATCAGGTGATCCTCCAGCGCGAGCCGCGCCATTATCGCCGATTTCCGCTGGGCCGGCTCGTGTTGTTGGCTGGAAGTTGAGGCCGAGGATCTGAGCAAGTAAATGCTGCGGCTTGCAATGCTGTCTCAACTGCGATGAAACAATCGCACCGAGCGAAGGGGCTAAATTTGGAAGGTCCCTTATCCGGCTTGCTTGAGGCTGGCACGCAGGGCCGGGGCCGCGAGATCTACGAACGTGCGCACGCGTTGCGACACATGCCGGGCAAAAATCATATATACCCCATACTCCGGCAGGCGGAGGTCGCTCAAGACCTGGACGAGCCGACCTTCACGGAGGTCGGCGGCGACGCTCCAACTTGGTAGACAGCACAGCCCCACCCCTTCGACCGCCGCCTGGCGAACGGTATCGCCATTGTTGGATCGCAGGCTCCATTCGGGCAGCCCGCCCCGCCCCTGACCGAGCACCCTCCACTCTTCCTCTATAGGCAGGTTGCCGTAGCTGACGGACCGATGTAGGGCCATGTCCTCAAGCCGCTCGGGCCTGCCGTGCTCAGAGAGGTAGGCCGGCGAGGCGCAGATCACGCGCCGCATTGTTGATATCTTGCGGCAGATAAGCGACGAGTCCTGTAGCCGGCCGACGCGCAGCACCACGTCTACGCCCTGGTCCAGCTGCTGCACCCGCTGATCTTCGAGCCGCACATCGAATCGCACGTCCGGAAACCTCCGTCTGTGCGCCAGGACAAGGGGCAACAGGTAACGGCTGCCCAGTATCTGTGGGGCGGAGACCACTAGGGTGCCCTTATTGGCCGACAGCAGATCCATAACGGAGGCATCGGCCAACGCCAGTTCTGCGAGGATTGACGCGCACCGGTCCAGATAGACCTTCCCGGCCTCCGTCACCGCGACATGCCGAGTGGTGCGGCTGAGCAGCTTGACGCCGACCCGTGTTTCAAGAGCCCGAATATGGCGGCTGACCATTGCCGGCGACAAGGACAGCGCCGAGGCGGCGCCGGCGAAACTGCGGAGTTGCGCCACCTTCACGTAGGCCGTGATCTCTACAAACCGATCCATGTTCCGCCCGCGCAGCGCTGAGGAGTATTGTTGCATCCTAGTAAGCAGTGACTTGCGAATCCATCGATTGTTTCAGGCGTCCCGAGATGCGATGCAGCTCTCCCAGGCCATGTGCTGGCCCACAAACGCGGGCTGACCAGCTGCAGGAGAGACCATGAACGCGACACTACTGCCAGTCGAAGAGAGCAGCGGACCGATGTCCGGCCCTGTCGCCGGAGCCATGGACTTCCTTTTCGGCAATGCTCGGACATACAACCATTTCGAGGACAAGCCAGTTGCCGACCACCTCCTGCTCGAAGCTGTCCGCGTCGCGCTGCTCGGGCCGACGAGCGCCAACTGCCTACCCATGCGGCTCGCCTTCGTCCGTACCGCGGAGGCCAAGGCTCGTCTGAAACCGGCCTTGGACGATGGCAACGTCGAGAAGACCATGGCGGCACCGGTCGTGGCGATCGTCGCCTACGACCACGAGTTCTATGAGCAGTTGCCCACCCTGTTCCCGCATGCCGATGCGCGATCCTGGTTCGTGGGCAATGACAAGCTCATCACCGACACGTCCTTCCGCAACTCGTCCCTGCAGGGCGCGTATCTGATCGTTGCGCTCCGTTCGTTGGGGCTCGACTGCGGGCCGATGTCGGGCTTCGACCCGAGCGCGGTGGACGCAGCCTTCTTCGCCGGAACGACGCTGCGGTCGAACTTTATCTGCAATATCGGTTACGGACTGAAGGATATGCTACAGGCCCGAAAGCCGAGGCTTGCCGCTCGTGCGGTCTCCCAGTTCGTTTGACCCGGGACGCTGGTGCTGACTGCTGGCCCTGACTTTCCTCGATCTCGCCACCCGACATTCCGGGTAGGATTGGACTAAAAGCATGGCTACCCACACGCCGCAGTCGATCGCCGCAGAGCGCGGTGCCAGCCCCGAACGAGAGACATTCGCGGCCATGGATACGCGCGATCGCTTCAAAGAGTTGCGCGCCGGTTTCGAGGTCCCGACCGGGGAGATCTACCTGGACGGCAACTCCCTGGGCGCCATGCCGCGGGCGGTGCATGGCACCATGGCCGATGCCTTGTCTTCCGGCTGGGGCCGAAGAGGCATTCGGGTCTGGAACGAGATGGGCTGGCACCTGCTTCCGCTGACCTTGGGCGATCGGCTGGCACCACTGATGGGAGCAGGCCCCGGCGAAGTCTTGGTCGTCGACTCGACCTCGGTCAACCTCTTCAAGACGGTGGTGGCCGCACTGCAACTCCGCCCCGAGCGGACCAAGATCGTCTCGGAGATTAACAACTTCCCGACAGACGTACACATCATCCAGGGCATCATCGCCAACGTCTTCCCCGATCACAAGTTGGACCTCGCCGACGATTCCGACACAGATGCGATAGCCCGGATTGATCACAGGACGGCGCTGGTATGCCTGTCGCACGTCAACTACCGGACCGGGCAGCTGCGCGACATGAGCGCTATTACTAAAGCCGCCCATGCGGCCGGTGCTTTGGTGTTGTGGGACCTCGCACACTCGCTTGGGGCTTTGCCAGTCGAGCTCAACCGCTACAACGTGGATTTCGCGGTGGGCTGTACCTACAAATACATGAACGGCGGCCCGGGTTCGCCCGCCTACCTGTTCGTCGCCTGGCGCCATCTCGCGGCAGTCCGCAATCCGATGACCGGATGGCAGGGCCATGCCAGGCCGTTTGGGTTCGAGGTTGATTTCGTCCAGGCCGAGGGCATCGAGAAGTTTCGGTGCGGCACAATTCCGCTCATGTCCTTCCTGCCGCTCAAGGCCAGCCTGGACATCTTCGAAACGGTCGACATCGCCGACCTCAGGGCCAAATCGCTGGAGTTGACCGGGCTCTTCATGAAACTCGTAGATCAGAGGTTGGCGCGCTATGGTCTATCGATCGTTACGCCCCGTTCGGAAGCGAGGGGCAGCCAAGTGTGCCTGACCCACCCACATGGGTGGGAGATCATGCAAGCCACGATAGCCGCTGGGGTGATCGGAGACTTCCGCGCGCCCAACATCATGCGCTTCGGCTTCGCCCCCCTCTACAACACTTTCGAGGACGTCTGGGGCGCGGTCAGCACCGTCGACAGGATCATGGAGACCGGACTGTGGCAGGAGCCGCGCTTTGCGGAACGAAAACTTGTGACTTGAGAGCCGATATGATTACGCAGCAGTTCCGGGCGGGAGCGGCATCCGGCGTTGGGCCGGCTGCCGCCGAACCGGCTTGGAAAAGGCCGGCACGAGCGCGCCAGGAAGAAAAACGACACGGATCACAGGTGGTGATCCGCATCTCCGGCCAAGCGGATGTGGCGGCGGTAGTCGCGCTCGTCCGAGCCAGCTACCGAGGTGAGCAAAGCCGCAACGGTCTGTCGGGGGAGATGAACCTCGTACGCGGCCTGCGCACCGACGAGAGACAGGTCGGCCAGCTAATATCCCGGCCGGGAGTCGTGATCTTGCTCGGGGAGATCGATGGCACACTCGTTGCTTGTTGCCAGCTTGAAGAGCGGCATCCGACCGGTTATCTCGGCATGCTAGCCGTCGATCCCGCTTATCAGGGCTTTGGGATCGGGGGTCGGATGGTTGGCGAGGCGGAGCGAATGGCTCGTGCTTGGAAAACGGCGGCCCTACGCATTCTGGTGCTCGACCGCCAGCGTGAGCTGGCCGCATGGTACGAACGCCTAGGTTACTCCAAAACTGGCGAGCGAATTCCGTTCCCGGTCGAAGCGCCTTTCAGCGAGCCACTGGTTGAAGGCCTGCATTTAGAGACATTCGTCAAGCCTCTCGCCTGACCACAACTCCGGCGGGCGTCGCCGCGGGATCACGACCAGCGTCGGTCGTCATTTCTATGAACGACCCCGATCCACGCCGGGGATCGGGAGCCAGACCTGGGCCACACGGGCGGCCCGGTGAGCTTCAAATCCGTTACCGCAAGCGCGCCCTCAAACGCAGTGATGGCTGGCTCGGATGAAAACAGCGGTCGAGCCGGCGTGATCTGGCTCCTGAACTCAGAGGGCACAACGCATGAAAGGGTTTCCGCCTCGGCGACAGGGTGGCCGGAGGCCGGGTCGGCAGGACCGAGCTGCTCGGCGGCAAGGGAGCGAACCTTGCCGAGAATGTCCGGCCTAGGACTCCAAGCCCCGCCAGGAATCACAGGCACAACCGAGGTCTGCGCCCCCTTTACGCCAACGGCGGCGCTACCGAAAGATCTGGACGCGCTGGGCGAGGTCGGGTGGCTCGCCGGACGGACATCCGGCGACGAGGCCGATCGAGGTTGAATATTGTCGAGGGCGACGACGAGGGTAGCTAATTGGATGTTTCTCGCTCACTGGAATTTATCACCGCAGTAGCGGCTTCCGATACCGCCGCAGACATCGGAACTCAGTTAGTTGTGCTTGCCAATGAGTATGGTTTTTCGTCGGCTTTCGGCGGCCTGATCCCTCGTAGTTCCTGGCTACCTGACGCTGAGCTTTCGCCCCTGGTCCTCGTGCAGGGATTTCCGGAAGGCTGGGCAGCGCGCTATAATGACCGTGGCTACCTTTTCCGGGATCCAGTTTTCCATCGCCTCCAAACCGACATGCAGCCATTCACTTGGGCAGAAAGCTACGCGTCATGCCGCAGTCGAGCTGATATCAAGCTGGTGGGCGGCGAGGCGGCTGAGTTCGGCTTAACGGATGGCTACGCATTCCCAGTCGTAACGCTCGACCATCGCGTGGCTGCCGTGTCGTTTGGCGGACATCAGAAAGAGATTGCTCCGGATGTGACTGCGGCGCTGAATTTCGCAGTGTCTTTTGCAATCGGTCACTTCCTCCACCTGCGAGGGCCACGCAGGCAAGCGCCTGCCTCCGTCACACCGCGGGAGTTCGACTGTCTGCTCTGGGCAGGCGAGGGGAAGACCGATTGGGAAATCTCGGTCATTCTCGGCATCTCGCGATCGATAGTCATGAAGCACATCGCTTGCGCCCGAGAAAAGCTCGGCGCCATGAACAAGACTCACGCCGTCGCCCTGGCCATGCGCAGAAAGATGCTGACGTAGAGGGCAAGGCGCTGATCCGGCGCTAAACAACGCTAAGAAGATCCTCGCCAAGCCATTCGTCACCGCGGTTATCACGGGGGCGAAGCGCCTTGCCCAGCTCGAGGAAAATCTCGCGGCGGTCAAATTGCGGCTCGATGGTGACGATCTTCAAAAGCTCGATGAGGTCAGCAGCCTCACGCCGGAATATCCGACCTGGATGCTGTCGCGGCAGGCCGCGGACCGCCGGCCAAGCGATTTCATCCCTAAGGACTGATCCGGGCGGATAGCCACGCGCGCACGGGGCGCTCGGCCCGAGCCCGAGCCCGAGCCCGAGCCCGACTAAGAAGTGCTATTCGAGACGGGCGTTAGCACCTCTTCGATCCATTTCATGAATGCGCGGACGCGGCGCGATAGGTTATTCCGATGGGCCACCACGAGGGACACATCGAGCGGCTCGGGGCGGAAATCCGGTAGAATCTCTACTAGCGCTCCGCTCTCGAAGTGCCGGCGTATTCCTAAAAGCGTTGCCTGCATCAGTCCCATGCCTGCGAGGCCGGCGGCCTCGTAAGTTTGCACGCTGTTGACGTGCAGCGCGCCTGGCAGCGGAAGCGTCGCATAGTTGCTGCATCGCTCCATCTACGAGCAGCGCTATCCTGCCCGTCCTATGGCGTGACCTCGTTCAGGGTGAGATGTGTCAATCGGCATTGAAAGGGGACCCTCTATCGGCGTCCAAAAGGGGCTCTGGCGCACTTTTGGTGCAGTGGCCGATGAATCCTGAGTGACTCCAGCGGCGTAGGCGATCTGGCCTTGGAGGGCCAGATCGCATGAGCTTTCACACAGCACCGCTCAAGCTCGTCCCGACCGGATTGATCGTCGATCATCACGAGATCGGCACCGAGGGCATTACGGTTCACGCCCATGGAGCGTCGGGGACGAGCCCTTGTCCGGCCTGTGGCCGGCCGTCGTCTTCTGTCCACAGTCGCTATTTGCGGACCCTGGGCGATTTCCCGGCTCATGGTCGGCGGCTCAGAATCCGTTTGAAGGCACGGCGTTTCCGATGCCGGGAGGTGGCGTGCGAGTGCCGGATCTTCACGGAACGCTTCTCGCGCGACCTGATCCAGGTCTACTCCCGACGGACCTCGCGTCTCGACACACTCACCCATGCGATCGCCCTCGTGCTGGGCGGCCGTCCCGGAGAAAGGCTTGCCGAACGCCTCGCCATGCCGGTGAGTGCCGACACGCTGCTGCGCCTCCTGCGGCGCCGCGCAGCACCGACACCGTCCACCGTCCGCGTCGTCGGCATCGACGACTTCGCCTGGCTGAAGGGCCAGCGCTATGGAACGATCGTCTGCGATCTCGAACGTCGCCGCACCATTGACCTCCTGCCGGATCGAGAGGGCGCCACCATCGCGAACTGGCTCGCCGATCATCCCGGCATCGAAATCGTGTGTCGCGACCGCGGCGGCGGATACCGCGAAGGAGCTGACAAGGGCGCTCCTCGGGCGCTGCAGATCGCCGACCGCTGGCACTTGCTCGAGAACGCTACCGCCGCCTTCGTGGAGGCTGTCAAGCGACAGATGCACCATCTTCGCCGAGCCATCACGAGCGGCGACGTCGATCCCGATGTGCTCACCGCGGCCGAGAAGCTGCAATGGATTGGGTGGCAGCGCCGCGATGAGGTGAACGGCATGGTCCGAGGGCTCCACGGGCAGGGCCGCAGCATCAAGGCCATCGTCAGGACGACCGGCGTGTCGCGCCAGA